>UMHU01041006.1_pt1 | contig 69467 bp, 40 predicted proteins | sample 1965591 | NCBI WGS metagenome assembly UMHU01 (sample SAMEA4836101, study PRJEB28245) | human gut metagenome | biome: gut microbiome; material: fecal sample | place: Denmark | collected 2008
GACTGCCAAAACTTTTGATGATTATTTTTTCACTTTTTTATCCACAAAGACAAAAACTCACTGATTATCAACAATAAAAATCTTTCTAAAAAATAAGATACATACTACACAAATTCCAGCCAACAATCCCAGTTTCCCCCATCCTCCTCTTTTTTTCTCCTGCTTATCCACCCGATCCTCCGTTTTCACCCGTACATACTCCGCCACCTGCAATGAATCGGTTTTCATAACAGCACCATCAAATTTCTCCTCTTGCAATCTCTTTCCATCCCTGTCTACAGTTCTTTTTGTTACAGAAAGCAGCTTCTTTCGTGGTGATACTCTTTCCTTAAGTCCAACCATTTCCGCAGTATCCTCTGTCCACACAAAAATCGTTTCCTCCACATGTTCATTCATCCTTTCCTGCATTTTCCGCAATCTCTTTTGTATACCGGAAAATTTCTCAGTTCCGGTCTCCAACACAGCGGCATCTATTTCCGTACGATGACTTTCCATACACTCGGTAGTCCCGCAGGCCCAAAAGAAAAGCGAAAGACTCCAGACCATCAACCATTTTTTCACATCAAAACAGGGGCAGAACTTTATAAACTCACCCGGTTCTATAATCCCATTCCCATTCAAATCCGGCGAAGTATCCCGGTGGCCCATCACCGTCACAATCCGATACCGCAACTTCAACTCTTCCACAAGCCCCTTCATCGATTTTTTCTGCTCATCCGTCCGTGTATCGGCAGGATTCCCGTTCGTATCCAGTCCTCCGATATAGCAAATGCCTATACTCCGCCCGTTCCATCCCAAGCAATGCGCACCCGCCACTTCCACCTCTCTCCCCTTTTCCACGGTTCCATCCAGCCGGACTACATAATGATAACCTATCCCGTTCATCCCCCGGGCACGATGCCAACGGTCTATATCCGCAACACTAAAATCCATTCCGGCTTTCGTAGCCGAACAATGTATAATCACAGAATCGATCTTTCTCATAACCATAAATCCTTTCTTTCAAATCAATAATCCGATGGAGGAATACGTTTCACACATCCTCTTATATCACACTTTTTTATTTCCGATTCTTTCTGTATCAACTCTACTTCATGACAGCGAATCATCCAACTGATCTTCTCCTCCTGTTCCTTCCGCAACTCCGCATAAAGTCCGTTGATTTTCTCTTCACGCTGTTCCAGGCGCTCCTCAAACCAGTCCACCGTTTTCCTGCGGTTCTCTGCTTCCATACTATTTATCGATGCCTCCTCCTTCCGGACATCCATCTTACGGAAAGTCACAAACCGCACCAGCCACTTAATGGCCTCCAACCCGCCAAGGGCAGTGATGAAGGCCATAATTGTAGTCAGTTGCATCTATCTGCGTTATGCAGCCGGGTCTTCCCCTTCCCCGTCGCCACCGGAAGGAGCATCGGTGCCTTCATCGTTCAGTCTATCCAGATCTTTAAACATCAGTCCATCCGTACGAGTAGACGATGCGCCCGCATTAAGACGTATATCCTTGTTTGCACGAAAACAGATGCGCAATCCGGTAATGTCACTTGCTGTAAAATCTTCCGCCTTATCCGTCCCTTTACTTTGTGCCGACAGATAGAAATAACCTATTCCGTCAATATTTACCGAGCGTCCTCCTAAAAGAATTTTACGCATCAATGTCCGAAAGTCTTTCAGTACACTGATTGTCTCACCTTCACTCACACCAGAGTTTCCACTGATTTCCTGTGCCACCTCTTTCAGAGTTGCCGGAGTGTCATACTTATACGAAATAATAGGATACGTTCTTTTAACTGAATCTTGATTTGTCGGATCACTCAACCGTGAAACTTTTTTAAATCTAATTGCCATAATTTTCTTTTTTGTTAAATAAATACTAATGATTATTACCTTGCTAACGTTAACATTGCAAAGGTGCGACATTCCCATCAGAGGCAAAAAGACAAGTTACAGCATCGTCTTGATACGATTTAGCATGTAAAAGAGACAATTACAGGACAAGCAAAGGAGAAAGGGAAGGTAATAAAGGAAATCTTTCCATATTTCCGGACGAGTATCACCCAAAGTTGTACCATAGAGATATAATAACAAGAAAGCCGGAACTGCATACTAACAGCTCCGGCCTTTTTTCCTGATTTATATAACACTTATTCAATTAACGCTTCACTCATAAATATGCAGGATTATTCCCATTTTAATAACGGATATGAAAAATAAATCTTTCATATAAAATAGAATACCAATATGACTCTTAAGATTTCAAAAATCAAAGATAGCCAAACTCCTCCATAAAACAGAGAAATTTGGCTATTGATAGCTACATTTGAGATGAAAAGAATGCAGCAATCATTATTTAAAAAAGGATACACCTAAATCTAAATAAAAAGCCCTCCTTTAATGTAATAGGTCACGCCAGACCTTATAAAGGAGGGCTACACAAACAAACAATAATATTAAGCAGAATTACCATGATTCGCATCAGAATAATCCGGCATTCCTTACGTCATCTAAATCTTTATTAGTAAGGAAGAAAGCATTGAACGAATTCAATGTTTGCTTTTATGCAGCCATCTTCTTCTGTTTCCAAACAAAATAGGGCACACAGAAGAAAAAGAAAAGTCCTTTCAACAGATTCAAAAAAATCCTCATCTGCTAATCCGTTACACAAAGAGCCACAAAATCACTTAATAGAAATATCCGTCACGACTTCACGATAGCTTCCTTAATTGATTCCACGATGTAACGTACATTATCATCTGTCACATAAGGACCAGCCGGCAGACAGAAACCTACCTTAAAAATATCTTCTTCTACACCATTAGTGTAACAAGGAGCTTCTGCATAGACCGGTTGTTTATGCATCGGTTTCCAAACCGGTCTGGTTTCGACCATCTTCGAGAGCATAAATACACGCAATGCTTCCACATTCTCATTGGGCTGACAATCCGTTGTAGCGCTATCCACTGCCTTAATCACACCGGCAACTCCTCCCACAGCAGTCTTAATAACTTCCTTATAGGCCTTCTCTTGACCAACAATCTTTACATCTGAATCAAGGATAGCAGTACACAACCAAAAATTAGCATCATAGCGCGAATCCACAGGCTGCTTGTGGATATGCACACCTACTACATCTTTCAACAACTCCTCATACAAAGCTTGCACATGCTTGTGATGAGCAATATGCGCATCTGCTACAGTCATCTGACCACGACCAATACCGGCACAGATATTACTCATGCGATAATTATAACCGATCGCTGTATGTTCATAATAAGGATAAGCATCGCGCGCTTGGGTGGCATACCACATAACGGTATTCTTATCTTCAGCATTTTGGCAAATCAAAGCACCGCCGCCCGATGTAGTAATCATCTTGTTACCGTTAAATGACAGTACACCAAACTTGCCGAAAGTACCTAACACTTTGCCATCAAACTTACTGCCAAAGCCTTCTGCGGCATCCTCTATAACCGGAATATCGTACCGATTCGCAATCTCCATAATCTTCTCGCAATCATAAGGCATACCATAAAGTGCTACAGGCACAATCGCCTTAGGTTTCTTGCCAGTCTTAGCGATACGGTCTTTGATAGCCTCTTCAAGAAGTACAGGATCCATATTCCAAGTATCCATTTCAGAACCCACGAACACCGGTCTTGCACCAAGGTAAGTAATCGGATGCGACGAAGCACAGAAAGTAAACGACTGCACTATTACCTCATCTCCAGCCTGAACGCCACAAGCTATCAGTGCAAGATGTACAGCAGCCGTACCCGCCGAGAGTGCAACAACCTCACTTTTACCTCCAACAAAATTTTTGAGATCATTTTCAAATGCATTCACGTTCGGTCCCAAAGGTACTACCCAGTTAGTATCAAATGCTTCTTTCACAAATTTCTGCTCAATGCCCTCTTCACTCATGTGGGCAAGGCAGAGATAAATCGTCTTTTTAGGAATGTCAGCCATTGTTTTATATTTTTATTTAGTTGTTCCTACTATTTTGCAAGGTACACCATATGCCCTACTATTATCCGGAATATCTTTAACAATCACACTGCCAGCACCAATAAAACAATTTCCACCGATCCTGACACCTTGAATAACGGTTGAGCCAGCCCCAACCCAAGTTCCTTCGCCCACACACACATCGCCACTAATCGTACAGCCAGGTGATATGTGGACATAGTCACTAATCACACACTCATGGTCTATACTCGCCTTCGTATTGATAATACAATGCTTACCAATCTTTACTTCTGTTTGAACAATAGCACCTTGCATTACCACCGTCCCCTCTCCGATGATAGCAGTAGGCGAAATGATTGCTGTGGGATGAATTACCGTGGTAAACGTACAATCAAGTCGTTCTACAATCATCTTACGAATCTTACAGTTACCGATACTGATAATAAAGGGAGACAACCCGGTAGCATCATGTAAAATTGGAGTTCCGTTTAATTCTTTAAGGTTGGGATTATCATCCACCAAGCCCTCAAGTACTCCACCTTGTGCTTTTATAATATCAATGATCACCTTGGCGTGACCACTTGCTCCATACAAATACATTAGTTATTTCCGTTAAAAGGTTCCATTGTGGCGTTGCCTTCTTGTGAAATTCCATCACGTACCAACACTTTTTTAATAGTAATGAGCACAATCTTAATATCGGTCATCATTGTACAGTGATCAACGTACCACACATCCAAAGCAAACTTTTCACTCCATGACAACGAATTACGGCCATGACACTGTGCCCAACCGGAGATTCCAGGACGCACTTCATGGCGACGAGCCTGCTCTTTACTATATAGAGGTAAATATTGTACCAACAACGGGCGAGGCCCTATAAGGGACATATCGCCAACCAACACATTCCAGAATTGCGGTAATTCATCAATACTTGTAGAACGTACAAATTTCCCAACTTTCGTTATCCGCTTCTCATCAGGTAGTAATTTCCCATTAGCATCACACTCATCAGTCATGGTTCTGAACTTTATAATCTTAAATATTTCACCACCTTTTCCAGGACGTTCCTGGACGAAAAATGCCCCAACCCCCTTATTGGCAAAGTATAACCAAATAGTAACAATTATTAGTGGTATAAACAGAATACTCAACGCTATAAAGGCAATACAAAAGTCAATTAACCTCTTAAAAAAATTCTTATACATAAGATTCAGTTGCATTATTTGTTAGCCGCAATAATTTCATTTCTGTGTTGAACAAGTTTCTCAAGTAGCACCTTCTGGTCATACTTCTCTTCCACCTGTTTGCGCGCTTCCTTACCCATCTCTTTCAATTTTACAGGATTGTTGATGTAGAACTTCATAGCATCAACCACAGTCTTCACATCATGATCATGTACAGAAATACCTGTTACGTTAGGCTCTATAGTATCCATCTGACCAGGAACATCTGTTACAATACCGGGGAGTCCCATTGCAGCAGCCTCAATAACTACAAGTCCAAAGCCCTCACGATAACTCAATGAACAAAACACGTCCATAGCGCTATACATATTCTGCACCTTATCGAATGGTACACGACCAGTAAAGACAACCTCAGGACAAGCCTTCGTCCACTCAAACAGCTCTTTGTCGATGGTTTCTACATTGTCATAATCACCAACCATCAGCAGTCTTGCAGACTTATCGGTTTTATTAATCTCACGGAAAGCCTCAAACAACTCGTTATGGCCCTTGTCTCGTGTGATACGACCGCACCAACCGAAAACTACACTATCCTCAGGTATGCCATACTGCTTTCTTACCTCAGCACGCCATTTATCTCTATTGTCCAACAGGTAATTCTCCAGCTTTACTCCACAAGCACTACCATTCCAGATAACTGATACTTTCTCTCTTGGATACAGCCCATCCTTGATGCTGTACTCCATCAGCGAAAAGCTCTCTGTCTCGATAATAGTTGAGTTCTTGCAGGTAATCTTCTCCAATGTCTTGAAGATAAAGCGACAGACTCCACCACTATAGCCCATATATCTTGAGCCCCAATGCGTGTACAGGCGATTCTTCACACCAGCCATATTTGCAGCAATGGATGCATAGAGGGCGGCATTGGGAGTAGCATATTGAATAATATCGAACTGCTCACACTCAAAGATCTTCTTCATCCGCATGATTACCTTGACACCATCGAACGAGATTCCTCGTTTCATCGGTACAGGTATATAGTGCATACCCTCCTTCAGATGATTGGGTAGATCATCATCCGTATCGCACATAAAATACACCTCATACCCATGCTCCTTGACCAGATATTCTGCAAAATCCATCAAGAATGACTTTATGGTCAATGATATGGTGGCTACAAAACAAATTTTCTTCATACATCCATTATAATGTTCCAAATGGTATTAACTGCAATACTTTTTTACAATACTCAAACAGTCCAGTTCAAAATGCGTTCTTTCTTCTTGGTTCAAATCAACTCCCCTTTTACCCAAAATCGATTCAATAGGAACAAATGGATATACGACTACACTATAAATGTACTTAAGTACATAAGTAAAACATGGAGAGAAACGGCCCATCTTGAAATACTTTTTGCAGTTCAGCTTATAAGAGCGTCGAATTTTTCTCTTCGATACAGAGTCGTATTCTGTATAATAATAATGTATAAATGGAAGTTCCATGTAACTTTCACCCTTCAAATAACGTTCGAGGAAATCAACATCTTGACTAAGTTTCATCATCGGGTTATATTTGAGTAGCCTTGCTTTATCTCCGCGCAACATACTTGCCGCATGAATTGGACATCTCTTTCCGTCAAATGCTGTAATAGTAACAGTTAACACGCCTCTTGCTTTTGTGAGATCAGTGTGAGTGCCAAAAGAGCACATACGTGATGAAACCAGAGCGATATTAGGATTCTTCTCAAGACATTCAACTTGTTCTTCTAATCTATTTGGAGACATCAAATCCTCAGCATCCAACATGGTTACATATTCTCCTTTTGTCAGTTCAAGTGCTTTCTGACGAGCAACTGGTCTTCCCTGATTCTTAACAAAGTGATGAACTACGAAACGTGAGTCTGACAATGAATCCAAATATGCGGATGTACCGTCTGTAGATCCATCATCTACAATTATGCACTCCCAATTTGTATATGTCTGTTTCAAAATAGACTCTACAGAAGCCTTGATTAATGGCAATCCATTATAAACAGGCATCATTATTGAAACCTTTTTCATGTAACTATTTTTGATAATATCTGTTTTAAACCCTTAAAGTATAAACTCCAATTGCAAGTTGTATTTACTCTATACAAAGCAAGTTCGGATTGTTTCTTTAATAACGATTTGTCTGAGATTAAAGAAATTAGCAGATTACTCAATGCATTTTGATCATCCTGCTTTATCAGCCATCCACCATTTCCTTTATCAATTGCATCAGGAATACCGCCAGTCCTGGTTCCTATACACGGAGTCCCGCAAGCTTGTGCTTCCGTGAAGACTAAGCCAAAACCTTCAACATGGTTTGTAGAATGATCTTCTCTTGTACAAAGGATAAATACATCATTTTCAGAATAAAAATCTCTTAACTGATCATCGGACACAAAACCGGCAAATGAAACTATTTCTTGTAAACCATTCTCCTCTACTAATTTTTCGAGACACTCCTTATATGGTCCTTTACCACCTATGGTCAAGCGAATCTTATTCCTATATGTTGCTGGAAGTTCAGCTATTGTATTAATTATAAAATCGTGGCCCTTAAACTGCTCTAATCTGGAAATAGAACACAAATGAAGAATATCATCATTCGGTTTGTCCTTGGTTGGGTGAAAGTATTCATTATCAACCGCCAACGGCAATACGATAACGTTAGCAAAAGGGCTGCATTTTTTTACTAAATTACACGTATAGTTACTATTTGCAATTACCTTGGAACTTTTTGATAATATAATCTTCCTATAATGGTTCCAAATATGTTTTCTGAAAAAGCCTTTACCAGACATTAGCTCTGCTCCATGTGCGAGAAAGCAACATGGTATCCCAGATAGTAGACCAATCATTCCATCAGGATGAAATAACCCTGTAAGGATTACATCACCTTCCTTTCTGTTCTTTTTCAGAAAATGCAGAATTTTGAATTCCACAATACCTCTCCGGCCAACTATTCTTTCTACATTTTTTTCTGCAGGGCCATCAATATTGGTCACTACAAGATAATCAGTTCTTGTGAAGATACATTGTTTTACTATTTCCTTGCATAATCTCGCTATTCCCCCATTATTAGGGGAATAATCATATGTCAGTATGATTATTCTTTCCATAATTCTTAAGTATATTATGCGTATGATTGAGGCTATGTCTGTATGCGGATCACAACTCTATCTCTATGAACGCATTATTTCAACCTTAAAAATTAGCCTCTGATTTTTATCTAAGTTTTAAATAAATTTCTTGTAGATATTTAAACAATATGCATTTAAGCTTATTTATTATTCCAATTCTGCTCTTCTGTAACCTAATATCTGGGAAAATTTCCTTTGCCGTGTTTATATATAATTTTTTATAAGGATGAAGACAAAAAGTCAGCCACGGTCTTTGAAGAAAGAATGATGTATAATGAATGATTACAGGAGATTTTTTAGCATATTGAATCTCCTCTTCTGAATAAAATGCCTCAAGAGAGAAAAATGCCAATAAATCTTTATATCTTTTAAAAGATAGCACAGTAGATTGAACATTATATTTAAGCTGCAAATAATACTTATCAGTAATAGTACCATTAATTACACCTTGGTCTAAATGAGGTACCTTACCTTTATGTTTTATAATAAAATCATTGAAAACTGCGAGTAGTTTTTTCTCGCGCCATCTTTTAAGGTTTATATATAAAATACCGGCATTAATGTAGCGGTCAGTTAAATTAAGTCCTACGCCAATTTTATAAGATGGATACATGGTATCTTCAACACCCGCTACAGAATACGAGCTTATATCAAGACTAAACAAATCATCCAACCTATCGTTGATATAAGTATCACAGTCCAAGTATAGAATGTAATCAATTTTCCGGGGGAGCAATTCTGTTAAAAAGAGTCTGGCATAAGTGCTTAGCGATAACTGATTCACATCTACCTTGGCTGGTAATAACTCTTCAATATTTGTAATATCGATAAATGATATACTTTCACCATGACTTTCAGTTAACTCTTTCATAATGGACTTATTTTTTTTAGAAATTCCATTATCAAGTATATAGATATCTAAATCAGAGTTGTGCTTAAGCAAGCTATAAAGAGATACGGATAACTGTTTAGCATAGTTATCGTCAGCGGCATATACTATATAATTCATTTTCTAATAATTCTTGAGGGGTTTCCAACTATTATACAATTAGATGGGACATCTTTAACAACAACAGCCCCTGCACCGACAATAACATTGTCTCCAATTGAGATCGAACCAATGATTACAGCATTCGCACCCACATAAACATTATTTCCAATCGTTGGCCTTTTAGACTCATCGTCAGCCACATTACCTATTGTTATGTTGTTCTTACATCTAAAATTATTCCCTATACTTTTTGCATTGAGAATAGTTGAGAAAGGATGATCTAATATAGGACTTTCGCCCAAGATAACATCATATGGTATAGTAAAGGAACTTTTCTTCTGAATAATAAATTTTCGAATTCTATGAGATTTTATTCGATGAAAGAATAGTACATTAAAATATTCATCATTCGTAATCAAATAGAAAAAAGATAATGTAGAAGAAGCAATACCCCCGACGCTTTTAATATCACTATTAATTAATTTGCGATGTTTAATATATAGTACATAATGAGGTATATATAATGGAGATTTTAGTACGGCCTTAACCGCGTTTATGACATCTACTTGCATAAGCTTTTATTATTTCAATTACGAAGTTCCTTTCTGATGGTTTCAATCCGAGATAGAATATGGCTATACCTACTAGGATTTCTGATATAATTGCATAGAGGATGACAATCGATTGCAATACAGGTAGTATTAAAGTCATACTCCAACAAATCAACGCAATTACTAAAACAAACAATATAGGAAGAAAAACCTGTGTGAAATAGGAAATATACTTATAGGAAAACAATCTATTCAAAAAAATAATTCTTATTATCTGGGCAGAAGCAATTGCTATAAAATCTACAATGTATACGATTACAGGAGAGTAACCTACCGCAAGTAAAACATAAGCTACTGGTAGGCTCAAAAATACGACAATACTTAAACTTGCCATGAATCCATTAATATTACCCTTCGCGTATACAACATTAACGACAGGATTTGCCAAAGTTTCGACTAGTCCAATAGACAGAATAATCACTGAGAATAGATTTGTATACGCGGGTACATTTTCTGCGCCCAACCATATATTCAAAATCGGGTCGATTGCCATAATAATTGGATAGGCCAGCAGAAACATAGCAAAAAAGGAGAATTTTGACACAGCGTAAAGCGTCTTTTCTATTTCCTCACTAGAACCTACTTCATACTGCTTCATCATATTCGGTGAGAATGCAGTTTGAAAACTTTGAGTGAAACTTGATACTGCTGTGTAAATTTGAAAGCTAATCGCTCTGGCAGCATTCAATGCAGGTCCAAAAAAGATATTAAGAAGGAATCCTATGCCAGTACTTTTTGCAACATGAGATATAGTGCCAACCATAGACATGCCTGAGAACTTAAATAACTCTTTGATGGTTTCTCTATTTTCCCCAATAGATACAACTGGTCTCAGCTCTTTATAGGTTCTTGTCACATAAGTAAAATAGAACAGAAATGAAAAGCATGCAACTAACGCTAGCAAAAAAGAGTATGTAATAAGCCTATCGAATGTTACAATAGAAATAATCCATGCAACAGCCAATTTAGCCACAACATCAAAAATACTAATATATGCGTACACATTCATTCTTTCATAAGAAATAATAACTGAGTTATATATTGCTTGAAACAATGAAACAATAAAAACGACAATCGAAAATTGTAAGACGATGTTAGCAGCAAATAGACGCTCTTCAGGTATAGACAATTTGGTATTAAGGAACCATATACCTACAGTTTCAACTAATACTAATACAATGACACTTATCATAACAATTAGTAAAATAGCAGACCCTAATATTTTAGATAGCATTTCATTGTCATTACTAGGGATGTACTTGCAAAAAAAACGTTGGAATGATACAACAAGCGACTGTAGCATAAAAGCCATACAAGCTACTATGCCACCAACTACATTGTATACTCCATAATCAATAACACCTAATGACTGTAAGATGACTCTTGACGTGTATAGTGATACACACAAGGATATTATCATTCTGAAGTACAAGACAATTGTATTTTTTGCAACTGTCGAGCTGTTATTTCCCATACTATAAATCTATATATTTAACTACTTTAGCGGGGATGCCAGCTGCTATACAATTCTCAGGAATGTCATGCGTTACTATTGAACCCGCTGCAATAATAGAATTATTACCAATATGCACCCCCTTTTGTATTCTTGATTTCTCTCCAACCCACACATTCTCTCCTATAATTATCTCTTTATGTGCAGAATTATACCATGCTCTCATTTCACCACCTAAAGTATCTTCTTTCATCTTTCGTCTAAATATAGGATCTATTGGGTGATTATCATTGTCTGTAATAACTACATCGTTAGCAATTGCAGTATAATCGCCAATAAATACATTCTCAACAGAACGTATAGATGAATTTACTCCCAGTCTTGTATAATTACCCATATGAATTTTTCCATGAGACTGGGAAAAAAGTATGCCGTATATTGTAACGTACTCTCCAACTTCAATATCACCATAAGAAGAACCGTATTCAAACAGAACTCGAGCACCAGGCATTATATTATACCGTTGTCCGTTCAAAACGACCTTTCTTTTAAACTTTACAAAGCGAATCTTTGCATTGATGACTTCCTTGATGGTTGACGGTATTCTTAACACCATCAGCAAGGTATTCAAAATGTTCATTATCTTTTGATTATTATGTTCGCTATTTCGAATTATCACAGATTAATAGTCTCACCTGTGGAATATTGAAACAGGCAGCAGTATCGAACTGCATCGTTTCCGACCACCTGTGTACCTGCTTAACTATATTAAGAGTGTAAATAGACTATATATGCTCCTCTACTCCACGGAAATGGACGTTCAGTTCATGGAGGTGGGACAAAAGTGTTCCGAGAGAAGTACCCTCTGTCATTTTAGCAAAAGCATTGACATCCTTAGGGAAGCATTTACCGCCATATCCGAACTTACCATCTGGACCTGGAACGTATGTGTGAGTGTCGTTGATATAACCCGAGAGAAGGCATCCGGTATGCACCTTACGCCAGTCGACTCCCATCCGCTCACAGTATTCACGGCAAGCATTGAAGTAGATTACTTTATATGCGCCGAACACATTGTGCATATACTTTGTTAACTCAGCTTCCAATGGGCTCATCACAGTGAATTTCTTGCCGACAAAAATCTTGGTGAGTAAGTCTTGCGCACCTGTAAACACCATAATTTGCTTCTTGAAATCCTCGATGTGTGTACGTTCGGTGAGGAACTCGGGCATATAGCATACCTGATGGCCTGTCTCGCGAGAGAGGATGTCGCTAGTGCCAGGGAGAATAGTAGTTCTGACGAACACAGGCACGTCTGGCAGATTGGTAATCAGTTCCTTCATGAGTCTCAGATCCTGTGTACCATCATCTTCTGTAGGCACATGGATTTGTAGGAACGCGATGTCGATATTGCTAAGATTATCATGATACCCCTTTGCAGGGTCGCTGATGAACAGTTTACACTCTGGATTGTTGTGCTCCAACCAATCCTTCAAGGCTCCGCCTACGAAGCCACATCCGATAATTCCAACGTTGATCATTTTTTGTCAAATTTTGAAATATTGTTATTTGTTATTAATTATTACCCTTACAAATAGATTTTACATTTTGTATTAGGTGCTGTAAAGAGCAAAGGAAGACCTACGTACCCCAAACCGGACGTAAGTTTTAGTTTCGCACATAATGTAAATCGTTTATATTATTTACAATATAGTTGACAAACCATAATATATTAAAACCATAAATAATGTGAAGTATAAATGGTATTTTGCATATTTCACAAGATCTTGATACCTCGACTCTTTCCAGTCACATTCAAGTAATGGATAAACGATTAGAAACGGATATACGAACCAACTTAAATATGCTATTCGATTATTATAATTGACATACATACACAACATCCAAATTGCATTAGACAGAAGATAGTAGCATAAAAAAAGATTGTATGTCTTATTCTGTATTTTCAATTTCTGAGTTGCATACCAACCCAAAATAACTGGCATCATAGAATATAAAATAAAATCAGGTCTTAATCCCCCTTTACCTTTCCAATCATCGCCTGTTGTTGTCAAGTACTCTACACCCTTTTCATCGGTATATCCTGCAAAAATTTCTTGAAAGGTTGTGATATGTAGTAAAGCCATCAATAAACAGCCCCCCCAAAAATAAAAATAACACTTAGGTTTACTATATAATAACACCACAACATATACTGCAATTGGAAAGCTCATACTATGATGTATCCCCCACGAAAGTAGCACCAAAGGTATACTAATTAACAGTTTTTCTCGATATGCAAGACCTAGAAGAAATATAGATGAAGCTGCACCGGCTTTTATGCCATTTACACTATATGAAAATGTAGAAAAAGCGGCAAGAAAGACTAAATACGCAAATAATGTATCTTTGGGAAATAGTTTTCTTGTGGCTATATAAGAACAAACAAAGTAAATTGATGCAATCAATAGAAAGAAAACGGTATAGCTCCAATGTTTATATGAAAAATAAAATAATACATTATCAAAAATCAAATTCTCAACCTCGTAATCAATACCATAAAACTGGAGCGATCTATTAGCAATAACATCATAATAAAACATGGTATCGTAAAATGCTTTATCTGCCGGTCTAAATCCAATAAACAACACTAATATGATAACAAGAAAAATTTCAGGAAACCTTGACCTGACATTATAAGTTCCAAATAAAGAATTTTGTCTATTACTGTATTCCTTAAACAATGGTATTGATATTAACGCAACAAAAATTATATAGATATATTCATAAAATTCACCAGGTATCATTCTGTTTCTTCTTTTTATATGAATCTCATATTCACAAAGCAATAATATTAAACATTTTCATAATAGTTACCATACCAAGTAAATTCATCAGCCCTTCCAGAACTTTTAAACTTATACCCACACAAGCCTTTGCTCTTTTTTTTATATGGGCTCCACATTCTGCAAAACCTCATCTCGATCAATACTTATATGTTTTCTTAGTAGAAATCACCACATCCACATTGCAAGTATTCTTAAAATAGAGGTTTGAAGTATAACAAACTACTATTGGCGCAATCCCTTCCCTCTTGCATTGCACATAAACTTTAGGAAAATAATTTCATTTATAAGTCCGAATTAAGCTTATATGATATATAACATCCAACCAAAAATTAGTCCAACGTTTCATACTTCGAGTGCTTACTCTTGAACTCTGGCACAAGTATCTTCATCTGTCGAACAATATCCATGTCGTTGTATCCATACTTAGTAATTTCAACAAGTTTACTAATTTGTGTACTTACTTCCTCATAACCAAGCTCACGCACGGTAGCAAGTTTTATTTTAGGGTGTAAAGAAAGTTTAGTACTCTCCTCTTGGTTTAGCAATTCTTCGTAAAGCTTCTCACCGTCCCTCAGGCCGGTATACTTAATTTGTACATCTTGCGCACCAGAGAGCAAAATCATACGTGTTGCAAGGTCCGCTATTTTCACCGGTTTACCCATATCGAAAACAAAAATTTCACCACCATTCCCCATAGAACCGGCCTGTAATACAAGACGGCAAGCCTCAGGGATAAGCATAAAGTAGCGAATAATGTCCGGGTGAGTTACAGTAATAGGACCACCATTCTTAATCTGCTCTTTGAAAATGGGTATGACTGAACCGTTGGAGCCTAATACATTGCCGAAACGAGTAGTCACAAACTGAGTACAACCTTTCACCTTACCATCAACAATAGCTTTGTTAAGGCTCTGACAGTACATCTCGCAAATACGTTTCGAACACCCCATAACATTGGTGGGATTTACGGCTTTATCAGTACTTACCATCACAAACTTTTGAACACCATATTTAACAGCAAGGTCAGCGATGATGCGTGTACCTTCTATGTTGTTGATAACAGCTTCACCGGGATTGTCCTCCATCATTGGAACATGTTTATAGGCGGCAGCATGGAATACATAATCAGGATTATACTTCTTGAACACAGTCTCCATGTGTAACTTATGTCCTATACTGGCAGTAAGTGTAAGAGCAGGAATATCGGAGAACTTACGCATCATCATTAAACGGATATCGTGCAACGGAGTCTCAGCCTGATCAATAAGTACCAGTTGTGAGGGCTTGAAAGCAGCCACCTGTCGAACAATCTCGCTTCCTATGGAGCCGGCAGCACCGGTAATCAAAACACATTTGCCCGTGAGAATTTCAGCAATGGCATCAAGATTAACCTCAATCTGATTACGAGGTAAAAGATCTTCAATATCAATCTCCTTGAGTTGCATATGCCGCAAATCACTCTTTCCATCCCATTCCTGACTCGAATAAACCATAATTTTTATTCCAGCTTCAGCCAGAGAGTCTATCATTTGATGGTTATTACGCAGACTTTCTGTTTTCAAAGGGGAAACCATTAATATAGTAGCCCCTTTCTGGCGCATCTTGCCTACAAGGTTCTCATTATTAGGATAGATCTTAGTACCCATTAATATATGCTGCCAGTCCTTAGAATCATCACTGACAAAACCAGCAACAATGAACTGGGATTCTTGTGAGTGGATACTCTTAGCCAATGCTATACCACCTTCTTTTACACCATATATGAATACTTTTTGAGCCGAAGCACTTACAAAGTACATATCGTATATATATTTTACTAAAATGCGTATCCCCCACATTCCGGCTGTAGCTACAATAAAACTGGTGAATAATATTTGCCAGGAGAGCGGTACTAATATTTGATCAATTGGAGTAAAATGACGAATACAAAACACAATTATCACCCCAATAAGATTAGCCATTGCAACACGACAAAGGTCTACAAACGACGAGTAGCGAATAACACTACTATAGGTATGCATAATTCTGAAACCAATTAGATAGGGTAACAAGTAACAGCACAGTGAAAGCATAGTACCAAAAAGATTTGCTAAAGTACCATAAAAGCCAACATGAAGTACTTGGGCAAACAATCCTGCTACAACAACCATAAAAGAATCAACAAAAAGTATGAACCAATAGGGCAACGCGCCTTTACTGAAATACCAAAAAAATAATTTTAATAGTCTATCTTTCATTTATCAATGTCGACTGGTTTTAATTAAGAAATTCATATCCTCCCTCCCTACTATAGTTTGTATCAGTAAATGGTACGGAAACTGAAATAGTAATATCGTTTTGATCAAAGAACAGTTTTTATCGTCTCAGAAAGTGAGAAAAAAAGTTTCTCAAACTTTTTACCTTTTTGCGTTTATGAACTTCATTTCCGTAACCATAACCGTAACCATAACCGTAACCATAACCGTAGCCTTTATGGTCTGAAGGAAGCCCATTCAGTATCACAGACATATTATGAAGCTGTTCCTGACGATACATATTCTCCAATTCTGGCAACTGACGACGATCCATCACACCCGAACGGACTACGAAAATGGTAAGATCGGTTACACGATTGACAATAGAAGCATCGGCCACCATACCCGCAGGAACATTGTCAACAATAATATAATCATAACGTTTACGAAGTTCTGCAATCAGACGATCAAAACGCTCGCTCAACAACAATTCGGCAGGATTGGGAGGAACAGGACCGGAGAAAATGACATCCAATTTATCATACTCCTCACTCCTACCTACAATATCATCTAACTTATCCGTACTCCCCGAAAGATAATGCGTCAATCCCATACGGTTGGAAGAGTTAGAAAAAATACTGCTCAAGGTACCTTTACGGATATCAACATCAACCAAAACAACCTTTTTGTTCGTTTGGGCAATACTCATAGCGAGGTTACTTGAAACAAAAGTCTTACCTGCCCCAGGATTCGCAGAAGTAAACATGACCACCTGTAACTTTTCAGACTTCACACGCATAAAGTCCATGTTTGTACGGATGATACGGAAAGCCTCGGAGACAGAATCACGACTGTTTTCACGGACAACAATACCATCCGAATCCTCACCCTTATTATTGCCGTGACGGGGAATATTGCCTAAGAAAGGAATAGTAAGCACTCCATCCAACTCCTTACGAGTACGAACCTTGGTATCAGTCACATTCAACAACCAAAATACACCTATAGGAATAGCTAATCCTAAAACAATGGAAGCCAAGAAAATTGCCATTGTTTTAGGCGCTACCGGAGCACTGCTACCCGAGGCGGAATCTATGATACGGGCATTACTCTCCGTAATAGCCTGTGTCAAGGCATTCTCTTCACGCTTATTCAACAAGTAAAGATAAAGCTCCTCCTTGATCTTCTGCTGACGCTCCACTGTAAGTACATATTTCTGCTGGGCAGGCACAGCCTCAATTCGCTTCGTGGTCTGTTCTTCCTGTTCACGGATATTCTTTAATTGGATATTCAGACCGACAATCAGATTATCCACCGAACGGATAATCGTCTGCTTCATGGCACTCAAAGAGTTATTCAAATCCATCACAATCGGATTTTTACTGCTACTACCTACTACAAGCTTATCACGTTTTAATAAAACATCATTGTATTCCTTGATCTGGGATTCAACACTGTTATCCGATATACCGGTATTGGCAGGGATTAAATCCGAGCTCTTTTGAGGATCCGTCAAATACTCTTTAATATATTTGGCAATACTCAACTGGTTCTCCAGACTAAGTCCCTCCTGCTGATAACGACTCGTATTGGCAAGATACATACCCGTCTCGGAAGTGATGTCCGTCAACTGGTTCTCGCGTTTAAAACTTTCAATATTGGCATCCACACTACCCAATTCACGTTCGATGATAATCAGACGTTCATTGATAAACTTGGAGGTATTTACCGCTATCTGGTTCTTGTCATTAATCACATCTTCATTATAGACAGCAATAAGCATGTTCAGAATATCTTCTGCACGGGCAGTGGATACATCATCCAAAACCAGGTTGATAATAGTTGTTGTTTTACCGGCAAGAGAAACTTTCAACCTGCCGCGATACCCTTCGATGACACCCTCCAAATTGGATTTGACCACATTTACGGGCTTACCATAAAAGACATCCGTATAATATAACGTAGGAGTGATAACCATCGGACCGATCGGAGTAGAAACCGTATCATTCAGATGTACATCCAAAACCTCTTCCGAACGGACTCCCCCACCACCTACAGCTAAAGAAAAACCAGAAAGACGTACCGTAGCGGAATCAACAGGAGTAACCACTACTTTTATAACCTGACGTTCCTCCGCCTCAGGAAAAGAAACTGTTACCGGAGCATGGGTGTAAAGTTCATCATTACGCAGACCATTCTTCACTTGATAACTCATATCCAAATGCAGACGCCGGGCAACCTCTTCCATCAGATGACGGGATTGGAAAACAAGTACTTCATTGTCTACATTACGTTTACCACCCAAAAGAGAAAGGTCGGAAAAAGCCGCCGATTCACTCATTCCACCACCCTTAGAATCATCGCGGATAAGAACGGATGCCTTACGGCTGTATATTTTAGAAGAAGATTTTAAATAAAAGAAAGCTACCCCGCCACAGACCAGAACAGACAGTACGAACCAGTACCAATTAGCTAATATAAGATGGAAGATATCAGAGATATTAATTTCCGACTCCTGTTTGCGGACATCATTGTTTTTGTATTCAGTATTCATTATTCTCTTTATATCCGGATTATTTAAACATAGTTACCATTAAAGAAGTAATGGAAGCCAATACCGAAACGGCGGACAACCAAACGCCCACAGAGTTATTGGAGTTGATACGGCTCTGGCCAGTCTTGGCTTTATTGGGTTCTACATACACAATATCATTCTGTTGTAAATAATAGCAGGGAGACTGAAAAATATCGGAAGAGCGAAGGTCATGATACAATATACGCCGTTTGCCGTCTTTTTCACGGATAACAGCCACACGGTCGCGACGGCCATAAATAGTCAAATCACCGGCCATACTCAAAGCTTCCAATAAAGTAATGCGGTCACCGGAAATATCAAATGTACCCGGTCGGGCTACTTCACCCATCACGGAAACTTTAAAGTTCAAAAACTGAACAGTGACGATAGGATCCTTGATCAGATCCTCATTCATTAATTTTTGTTTTATCAACTCCGTCACTTGCATACGGGTCAATCCCTCCACATGAAGCCTTCCTAAAATAGGAAAGTCAATATCGCCATTCTGATCAACAAGATAACCTAACAAACGTTGCTGCCCAGAAGTTGTACTACCTATTTGATAAGTAACTACAGGCATATTAAACGGTAACGCCAACTCCGGGTCTTTACTATTCACCAAAATAGCCAATAGGTCATCCTTATGAATGATTACCTCATAGTTCTTATCAATAACCTCCTCTTTCAGAGAAGCGATATCCTGCAAATAAAGTACCTCTTTGGGGGCAGAGCAGGATGCCAAAATCGCCAACAAACACAGCAAACATTTATACAAAAATCTCATTCTCATTACAATATCTATTAAATGATTCCGCAAAAATTACAATACGCCTTACTCTACAACCTCCCAATCAGGCCAAGGATTGGCTTCCAGACTTTCCAAATAATCGGAAACTTCACATTCCGCCTTAGTCCATTCACGACCGGTCCAGCTGTTCATAATTGCATGTGCTTCCCGAGCCAGATCTTCATCAAAAACTTCACTATAACAAGCCACCAAAAGCTGACACTTTAGCAAAGAAGCAGAAAGCTGTCCAAGCAATTGCCAACTACGGTCAAGCAAAGACTGGATTTTCAGATTTTTATTACCATGATCATAGATGGTAGCATGATAGGCCGTCAATAAAACATAGCAACGTTGTGCCTCTTCTTCAACATTGGAACCTCGTAACACAAAAAGCGCCTCAGCCTGACGGTAAACTTCTGTATTGAGTGCACAAAATTCATTGGAATAAAGAGGAGTCCCGTCAAAACCCATATTAAGAAGATCACGGGTTATACGGTACAAAGTATCAATTTGTGATTGAAAAGACAACATATAGATAAATTTACAATTAGATGATTTACAGTGGACTATTGATGAAAAATAGAAAATGAACCGGCTTCTTACTCACAAGCAGCGTCGGGGATAAGCTCTATCAAAGAAGGATGAATATATGCAGTGGCTACAGCCATAATGCCCTTGATGCAAACAGAAACACGCCGATCGCCTTTTACACGGATAACAATTCCTTCCACCCCTTCGAAAACACCACCAATAATGCGCACACGATCTCCTTTCCGTAAAGAGGTAAGGGCCGGATCAAGATAAACAATCTGTTCTTCGTAGTTTCCCGAAACAGCGATAAAGCTATGCATCTGCGAATCCGGAACGATAAGAGGACGATTCGTCTCACGATCAATGATATAACGCACAGATAAGGAAGAACCAAGAGACTGTTTAACACGATCAATACAAGCAAAAGAGCTGTGGACAAACACAAGGTTATGTACTACAGGAACTAACTTTCGTATCTTACGTTCTCCCTGCTTCACGTATTCATAATGCATCGGGATGAAGTTCTCTATACACTCGGCATCAAGCACTTCCTTCAACTGTAGTTCACGACTATAGGTGACACGAAGCGGATACCAACAGATATCTGTGGATTTGTTCACAATAGAATATTCTTTAGGGACACCGGGGTAATGAAGCTCCTTCCGGTCAAGCGTGTATAAAATGGATTATTAATTCTTCAGATACACTAGCCCTCAATAGTTTCCCTATCGCAGGAGACAAAACATAAAGAGGGGAAATATGTGTTATGTACCATTTTCATTTCAAATTAGTACATAAATAACTATAAACAAACTACTTAACACCAAAAAGTGTTTCAATGAACGTTCGTTTATTGGCACACTATTTTAGAAAGACTTTTATCTCCATTCAGGTTAAATTAAAAACGAATTAATTATTTTTTCATATATAATACAATCTGCTATAAATCAATAAGATATGTTCCGTTTAAAATATGATCAAATTATTTTTATTGAAAAATATTTTGTACATTAAAAAAAAGGACATATTTTTGTGCCAATAAACGAACGTTTATTGAAACACTTTTCAAATAAGACGCTAAAATCAAACGGCTCTTAATCAGATATTTAAACCCTCAATTTTATTCTCAGCATATATTAAAAATAGTATTTTCTAAAATACTATAAATGCCTATATTTTTTTATTCAGAAAGCATAAATAAAACACGTACTTTTCCAACAAAACAAGCTCAACCTTATTTTAAAACTCCTTGTTTAATTTTAGTTAATAAATCGAACAGGACAAGCCATCTCTTTTACCAACATTCGCTCATACACATGCGCGATATAAATAAACATACCGCAACGCGTCCATATTTTACAACAAAACAACGAATGCAAGCCAAAACAGGAGAATATATAAAATAGATTTTATTTTACTTTTGCAGTTTGGATTTAATGAAAGCACATGTTTCTCTACGAGATTCAATCGATTCCTCGTAGAGAAAGGACCCGTTCCTCGTAGAGAAAAGCAACGATTCTCTATGAGAAAAATATAGACCTTGTAACCATTTGATATACAACTTCTTACAGAAGTGCCAAAGAGCTCCAAAAAGTGTTGATTTTTTCTCAACACAATGGCACTGAATTCAACCGTCAAAGACGGCCACGAAGATAAAAGAATTGTTACATCAAAATCTAATCAGAATGGTCACTACAACCATCTATGTAAAGCCCTATCTGGCGGCTTACATGTATGTACGCTACCAAAACAGCGTAGTCACGGAGTTCAATGCCATCAGGCTAAAAAGTATCGAAAACCTGTATCACGTAATCAAAAACCTCACAGCTAAACGACCAAGGAATGTGTCGTGGCGAGAAACCGGAAACCTGACCCTCATAATCCCCGCCCCAAGATATGGGAAAGATCCTGAAACATACAATTACCTGGGACACGACAGCATCATTATCATTGAAGAAGAAATAGAAACAATGCTGAAAACGGAGTTACACAGCATGATGCTGAAAAATAAATTCCGGAACGGCATCATGTATAAAAAATCATTGCTATCATTTATGGATAAATATCACATCGACGACAAACACGAAGATGCTCTCATGAAAGCATTTCAGAGATGGAGAAAGAAAATAGAGGAAGAAGGAAAAAAGAGAATGAATGAAAATATGGTGACGCAACGGTAAAGTCAAAAGGTGCACATGTCCGTTATGTAAGGAGACATGTGCACCTCTTGACAGATTCTTATCTTTTATAAAATCAAGGTGAAGAATAGGGTGCTTTATCCACGCAAGTTTGTAGATCAGACGTGTCTTATCGACATAAAAGTATCCATCATTCCTCAAACTCTCAAAATTCTGTATACCAATCGGATAAAGCTTAGCCATAATTCATTCGCAATTAGTTATTCTACAACAAATATACAGGATAATTTTCACTTAAGATACCCCTGTGACCAAATAATGCATTACTTCGACTTCTTTATCACCCGTGCCGGATTCCCCACTGCAACACTGTCAGCCGGTATGTCCTTGGTCACTACACTGCCGGCTCCGATAATGCAACGATCCCCAATAGTCACTCCGGGACAGATGACCGCCCCGCCTCCAATCCAGCAATCTTCCCCGATCGTCACCGGATAAGCATATTCTTTCGGTTCACGCCGCTCCACATAATCCACCGGGTGATGGGGGGTATAGATCTGCACGCAAGGCCCGATCAAAGTATGTGCTCCGATAGTGATATACCCACCATCCAAGAATGTACAATTGGCATTAACAAACACATATTCGCCCAACCGGATACCGTCACCATGATCACAATAGAAAGGAGAACAAATAACGGATGTGGCAGGAATACCCGGCACAAGCGACTCGAGCAAAGGCCGGTATTCGCCGTCATAGGTACTCAGCCCACGCATACGGGCCAATAATTTCTTCGCTCTTTCAAAACGTACCTGCATCTCAGGCACAGACATGTCGGCCAACTGCCCACTGCGCATTTTTTCTACTTCATTCATTAGATGATATTATTCCATTACTCCATTAGTGAATATTAATTTTCTGTCATCAGACAACCGTTCATTAAATTCAAATCCTTCCCACTGAAAAAATTTCAAATCCTGCGGAGACTCTATCCGGTTCTTCAAAATAAAACGCGTCATTTCGCCACGTGACATTTTGGTATAGACAACGACAGTAGCAAGTTTACCATTTTTCCATACATGGAATTCCGGGGTGATAACCGTAACCTCCTTTTCTATACGTTTCCAATCGAACAAACCACGCATTTCATCACTGGCCAGATTGCAAAGAATGCCTCCATGGGCTTTGATCTCCTCTAAAAATTCATCCGTCAGACGCGATTGCCAATAAGAAAACATCGTTTGGTCTCCCTGCTCAGGCAGTTTCACATCACCTTCCAAACGATACGGGCGGATGGCATCCAGCGGACGAAGCAGCCCGTAACAGAATGAAGTCAGCCGCAGATGATCCTGGGCATACCGGAAATCAGCTTCCGAGAAATCTTTAGGATTCAGACGTTTGAACACAATACCGGTGTAGGCCAGCAACGCCGGAAGTTCACGGGTGTCTTCCGCATGAAAAGCCTGATAACGCTTGTAATTCTCCACGGCAATTTTCGAATTGACCCGCAACAGCCGTTCCAGTTCTTCCACAGAAAACTGAGACATCCGTAATGCAACTTCCGAAGCCTCCTTCTGAAAACGGGGAAGTGTAATAAAGGGAACCTTTACTTTCGAAACATCACTCATGGTTTTGGCACAAGATAGAAGTATAAGCATGGGAAAATTTACAATTTTACGATTTACTACGAATATTACTTTTGAACAAAGTTAAACTTTTTAATTGTATCTTTGTTTTTTACTTATACAAAAATAACAATAACATGAAGAAGAAGCTTTATCTGGCAGCAGCATTTTGCATGATCATTGTAGCAGGATGCACAAACAACAAAAAGTCAGCTAACAGTGACAACGTAGTTGCAAATACCATGCAGGTGGCAGACATGCACAATGCAGAAACCTCACTCGACTATTTCGGAGAATACAAAGGAACCATCCCGGCCGCAGACTGCCCGGGAATAGAAGTCACCTTAATTTTTAATAAAGACCGTACCTATACACAAAAATACATCTACCTTGAACGGAAAGACGGAGAGTTCAATGAAACAGGAACTTTCAAGGTAGAAGGCAATATCCTGACCGCTACTTCCAAAAACGGCGAAAAGTCGTATTATAAAGTAGAGGAAGGCCGGATAGTGATACTCGATGCCGACAAACAACCCATTACCGGGGCACTTGCCGACATGTACGTATTGAAACAGGAAAAAGTATTCTGACATCCAGGCTACGCCACCTGATGTGTGCCCGCCAACTTTCCCGGATTTATTACAATGTACCTTGCTTCAATTGCTCTGCAAACCGGTCGATACGATGTAATACTTCGGGAATCTTTATATTTTGCGGGCAATGATGCACACACTGGTTGCATCCGATGCAATGGTTCGCCTGACGCAAACGCGGCACACTGCGGTCATAACCTACCAAAAAAGCACGACGGGCCTTACGATAATTCTCGTCCTGACTGCTTTTGGGCAGATTTCCCTCATTCACACATTTATTATAATGTATCAGGATAGAAGGAATATCGATACCGTAAGGACAAGGCATGCAATACTGGCAATCGTTGCAAGGCACCGTGGGATATTTAAGCATCAATTGTGCCGTCTCTTCCAGAAATTCCTTATCCTCATCGGCCAATGGAACTAATGGTGAGTAAGTGCGTAAATTGTCCTGCAAATGTTCCATATAAGTCATACCGCTCAACACCGTAAGCACATGTTCCGGTGATCCGGCAAAACGGAAGGCCCATGAAGCGACACTGTCCTCCGGACGTCGCTGCTTCAGACGGGAAACAATATGATTGGGAACATTCGAAAGCCGACCGCCCAATAAAGGTTCCATAATAATGGCCGGAATATTGCGTTTGACCAACTCTCCATACAGATATTCGGCATCTGTATTACGGGAATTTACCTCCTTGGCATGTTTCCAATCGACATAATTGAGTTGGATTTGCACAAAGTCCCATTTTATTTCATCGTGCCGGGAAAGCAGATAGTCAAAGACTTCGATATCTCCATGATAAGAAAAACCGAGATTACGGATGCGCCCCGCCGCACGTTCGCTGACCAGAAAATCGAGTATGCCATTGTCCAGATAGCGTCCTTTCATGGCTTCCATTCCGCCCATACCGATGCCATGAAGCAACATATAATCAAGATAATCTACTTGTAACTCTTTCAGAGAATTATGATACATGGCTATAGAAGCTTCCCTGCCCCATGTATCCGGTGAGAAATTCGACAATTTAGTGGCTATGAAATATTTATCGCGCGGATAGCGGCTGAGGGCAATACCCGTGGCATGTTCTGAACGTCCCTTGCAATAGGCGGGTGACGTATCAAAATAATTCACTCCATGCGCCAAAGCATAATCGACCAGTTCATTCACCATATCCTGATCTATCTCATCTTGGCCGCCTTTGACCACCGTCGGCCAACGCATACAGCCATACCCCAATATGGATACCTTATCTCCCGTAGAAGGATTAATGCGATAAGTCATCTCACCGGCAGGAGTATTTCCAGAACCACCCGCCACCGTTACCGAACCGTCCTTCAGGCTACAACCATACAAGGCGGCTGTAGTAGTTGCAGTGCCTACTCCCAGCACTTTCAGAAATTCACGACGATCGATCTCTCTCCTATTCTTCTTAGCCATATTTATTTCCTCCCTTTTTTCCTTTTCTTAAATGATTTTATGCGCCAGATGTCCCTCTACATAAATAGCACTGAACGGACGTGCCGGACAAAGATTCTCGCATGCACCGCACCCGATACAGCGTTCCGTGTTGACTACGGGGATTTTAAGCGAATCGGGAGAATCCGGTTCGGAAGCCACCATCTGGATAGCGCCCGTCGGGCAATGTCGGGCGCAGTTTCCACACTCTACCCCATCCGTCAACGGAACACAATTCTCCTTTATCCAAACGGCATGCCCTATCTGGATAGCCGACTTGTCTGCCGGAGTAATCGGAGAAATCGCACCGGCGGGACAAACCTCGGCGCATTTGGTACATTCCGGCCGGCAATACCCACGCTCGTAGGACATCTCCGGCTGCATCAGTTTCATCAAACCGGTAGCAGGGCGAAGTACCTCGTTCGGACATACCGATACACACAACTGGCAAGCGGTGCAATGTTGTGCAAAATGACGGGCACTCAATGAACCGGGAGGAGTAAGCGAGGTCGCCCGGTCCGGTATCTTTTTATCTTCGATCACCGCCAAACCGCCATCTACTTTCTTCTCCTGTGCCTTCATTGCCGCAGTAGCAGCCAATACAGCAGTAGCCGTAAAGAAGCTACGCCGCGCCCTATCTATCTGTTCACCTGTCACCCTATCGTCCGTCTTTTTTACTCTCTCACCGGACGGATGTATGTACCTGATCGCGCCTTTGTGACATTTCCCGATACAATCCATACATGCCACACAGCGACTATAATCTATTTGGTGTTCTTTAACATCGATGCATGAAGCCTTGCAATTGCGGGCACAGAGATTACAATTCACACATTTCGATGAATCGATCACCGGTTTCAGCCAAGAGTATCTTGCTATAAATCCTAAAACAGTCCCCACCGGACAAATCGTATTGCAATAGGTCCGTCCGGCACGCCAAGCTAAAACTGCAATCACTACAAAGGATACGATGGCAACCATGAATGTCGGCAAACTCTTCATCCATACATTCACGGAATAAAAAGCATAGCTGTCGGCACGTTCGGCCAATAATGCCAACAAATTATTCCCCCACATATAAACAGGTTGAAAAAGATTGGATGCAATGCGTCCGTACGAGCTATAAGGTGCCAATAAAGCGACCAATGACCCGACACCGGCGATTAATGCCACTACAAAAATTCCGAGTACCCCATAGCGTAGCCAACTTACTGCTTTAGAATAACGAAAACGGTTCTTCTTCCGCTTTCCAGCCATCCATGATATAATATCCTGAAACACACCGAGCGGACAGACTACCGAACAATAAATGCGTCCGAAAATAAACGTCAGGAGGACAAGCAACACAACGACCCCCAAATTCAATGCCAACAACGCCGGCAAAAACTGTATCTTTGCCATCCAGCCGAACCACGTGTGGACCGTTCCGGTGAAATCCAGAAACAACAAAGTAATCAACACAAAAAATAAGACAGCGAATGAGACTCTAATTTTTCGTAACATGGGCAATTTCATTTAAAAAGCAACTAATCCGGTACAAAAATACACATGTTTATCCAGTTGATTACTATATAAATTACAGATATTAATACCAATATTACCGATTTCACTCGATTCCAATAAAAAAAGAGGGTGTGTCAAAACGTAATTTGATGAAAGGACAACTTTTAATCTGAAACTTGACTCCCTAAATCAATGATGAAAAGAGCCATATTATTACTCAAAAACAGAGTTTGATATGGCTCTTTTATAATTGTTAGTTACAATCTATAACTTTTTAGAGTGGTCATTTTAGTTTTGACACACCCTCTTTTCCTCTCTCCCACACAAATCCACTAATGGCCAATAATCACTTTTCGCATTTCTTTTTGTCCCCTTATCTCTAATGACACCAAATAAGTACCGGAAAGCAGATATTCACGCTGAGTCGTTCCAGGTCCGATCTTCCCCTTGGATAAGCATTGGCCGGCAATTGAAAACAATTCGTAATATCCTGTAACATCTGCATGAGATTTAATCAACAAGCCGCCATTATCGGAATAAATCGTAAATTCCGACAGTATATTCTTCTGAATCCCCACCCCATCAGAAGCTTCAAACAATTGCCATTCAGCCAATTGAAATAAATCGCTTTTCCCTGTTACGTTAAGCTTAAAACTTTTATATTCTTTATCAGATACGATTGGATATTCCAGTGTAGTATAGCGTCCTAAAAACTTCTGGCTGTTTCTGACATCCAGTTTATCCCACTTTTTGCCATCAATAGAACCATATAAAATCCATTCTGCCGGGTCACGATCAGGAGAATCATTGGCAGAAATCAAAGCGTATCCATCTACTTTGACTGCCTTCGGCAAGTCATACCGTATCCAGATACTATTACCCTCGGAAATCGCCGTACAAAATTTTGTATTAATATTTCCATCACTCAAATTGTCATATCCCTCATGAGGAAGAGTATTGAACTGAGCACTCATCATACCAGCGTTTTCCGGATCCATTAAAGAACTTCGTAAGGGTTTGTCACAACCAAACAACTGAAATTCTGCAATTGCTAAACGGTCACTCCCGTTTACTTTCAAAACCTTCAAACGAAAATAATCATAAGGAGTAAAACTGACTTTCTCATCAAAAACCTTCGTTTCATTCGCAGCAAATATAATATCTGTCTGACGATCGACAGTTCTCCAGGATGCAGAAGTTTTAGTACGTCCCTCCAGTCTCCATGATACAGGAGCTTTAGAAGCATCTTCTCCGGAGGTTATCGCATACGCTTTCAAACCGGCAGAACGAGGTAATTCTACCGAGAACCAACACTCTGTTTGACCGGAAAAATCTGTTTCCAAAATCGTCTTGGCATCGTTGTCCCACAAGGGAGCTATATTCAATCCCGCAAGGGATGATTCCATAAAGACCCCGGAGTCTCCCTTGTCATATCCGGAAATTTGAATAAATAAATCGTCCGGTAGATCAGGAATATCTGCTTCCGGAGCTATACTACGGGCTATGATATCGGCCAAAAAAATATAACCTTTATCATTCGGATGAATCTTATCACCGGTCAAATATCCTTTACCCTCAAACGGAGTATGACAGTCTATTACAGTCGCACCGGTTTCCTTCGCAACCTGATCAATCATAGGCATCATCTCTTCCGTCATTACCTTATCCTCATTAATCCAATTGCCGGGTCCGAAAAGAGGAAGAGGATAACAAATATAAATCTTCGGTTTACTGACAAGCTCCTTAAACGAATTCACCAGTGCAACATAATCTCCGGTATACTGTTCTTTGATATTGTCCCAGTTTATCTTTTTGGCATCATTGGTACCCAACTTAATCACCACGATATCCGGATTATATTTCAAAGCATTCAGATAACGCTCATGATCCCAATAAGAAGAAGCAGTCCCGTCAAATTCCTTGCCGTTTTTCATCAAAGTACGCCCGCTTGCACCAAAATTCGAGACTTCGTACTTTTCAGTACCCAAATCACGTTGCAATACAGATGGATAAGTAGCCGAGCCGGATGACGCTCCAACTCCTTCGGTTATACTATTACCAATACATGCAATCTTTATCTTCTGTGCAAATGCCGGTAAAGAATAAATCTCTCCCAACAGAAAGAATATTCCACAATAAATCCAATAAATTCTTTTCATAATCTCTATGGCCCAATAAGACATTCCATAACCCTATCTCCGGATAATTCCGACCGGAGACAGAATCACAGAACGTTTTTCTTACTTCACTATTAATTTTCCTGTTTTTATTTCTTCTCCATTATCCAGCCGTACAATATAAATCCCTGCCTTTAAGCCATCTGTCGGTATCACACAATCTGCGGAAAAATAATATTCCGCTATTAAAATGCCCTGAAGTGAACAGACGCTTACATGACCGTTACCGTTTAAATGCACTTTAGTTCCTCGGGATACAGGATTCGGCCAAATGAGCAAATCATCCAAGTCCGCTGTATCGTCAATACTTTCAATGCCGACCAATGCCCCCGACTCGTATACCTCAAATTCCTTAATACAAGTAGTTCCTCGCTGTGCAGTACTGGGAACGGTCAATCGTACATAACGCGTATCCACCGGTTCCTCTAATAAGATGACTTTCTTCTTTATATTTATATCCTCAAATGTTTTTTCAGCTATAGTCTCCCAAGTTACGCCATCCCGGCTAACGGCAACCTTATATCCACTGATGCGGTCCAGAGAATCCGTCAACGCAAATCCATCGATAGAATATACCTCCTCTAAATCGACTTCCAAGGTTGCTGTTCTTCTGGTAAATTCCCAAACGGTACCTTCCCGTCCATCCAAGGCATTTGCTGCAGTCAACATATCATTGGTTCCGGCAGAACAATTCAAAATCGTCTTCCCTACACTGATTACGCCATTCCGGTCAATCGCTTCCTTAAACTGCCCATAGATGTCGAATCCGTAAATACGAACAGCATTATCACCTTTAGAAGGAACAAACTTCACAAAACGTGCATCTACCGGATCAAACGATTTCACTTTCTCATTAATCGATGCGACTCCCGTTTCACGAATTATTTCCGTCCAGCTTCCATCCAACGTATCTGTGGTACTGACATAAACTGAGTAACCGGGAACATTCGCCCAACCGGATTCTACCATCTTACAATCACGGAATTCAATGTGATTAATCGTATAAATACCGGTCAAAGAAAAAATAATGAATGGAGCGGCAGAAGTATCACACCACTTCATCGTATTGTCACCACTCAAATTTTCTTTCCAACCCCTCAACAGCCTGAAAGGATTCTCGTGAGTGCCCGTCATGCCGCTATAACTGTCGATGTTGACAATACGTTTACCCTTGCCATCGGGAGACGACACACTCAGCAAATTACTCGTGTTATACAACATGATTGTATAGTTCTCCCTGTTCTTCCCATCTTCTGAAATCACTTCTACATTCAGTTCATTCAGTCCATCAGTCAGTTCTATTTTTCCGATGCCATTAATCCTTGCATATTCACTGGTAGCTTTAGCAGCAACAACCACTTTGGAATCTTTTGTTTCCATCCGATATAAATGAGTGGAAGGGCTAAAATCAGGTTCCAACTCAAGACCTTCAATACTCAATGACTCAATTCCGGCAATAGCGGATTTATCTGCACGATAAACTTTTACCGTATAAATCCTTTCGGTCATACGATCTGCCGACTTCACTGTAATGAAGAAATCATTTTCGCCTAAAATCAACGACTTTTCTCCCAAATCTCCACCAATTTCACATTCCGGATTTCTGGCTTCCGCCTTTATGTTCACTTTCTCTATCTCTTTTGCTACATTTACCGAATAGACAGTACGTTCTGCTTCAAAAACCGGCATCAAGCTATTTCCCTCAACCTGTAAAGTCAACAAGGAAGCATCACTGGCAGTGACATCCAACTTACCGAAAATATTGAATTCGTACAGATTCAACGAACCGGAAGTTCCCAAACGGTCGGCCGGGACTTCCAATTTTATATAACGAGCTACTTTGGCCGGAGACACTTCCACCTCTTTAATATTCTCATCGGCTTTATTATTTGCATCCTCTACAACTTCCCAATCCGACAGATTCTGACTTACGGACAATATATACCCATTGATATTTTCATTTTTACCATCTACAGAACCGGCATCGTACAGTTTAAAACCGGAAACGGCATAATTATCTTTCAGATCAACCACCACAGATTTATCACCAGCGGTAGAAGTTGACCATTTACTATTGGCCGCCTTCATTTCTCCATCGAACAAAGCTACCGGTGCATTCTGTACATTAGGAGCGTCCTGCTGCATAATAACGGGCTTTCCAACACTGATCAAAGCATTTTCATAAACCGAATCGAAAGATTTACGTCCATAAATCTTAAAACCATAAATACGTACCGTATTACTGCTAATTTTAGGTACCAGTTTGATATAACGTGCTTTTACCGGAGTAATCTCTTTGACTTTATACATCACATCACTCTGGTTTATCTCATGTACCACCTCTTTCCAATCGGCATCGGATGTCCCTGCAGTACTTACATAAATATGATACTCAGACAAATTCGGATTATTCGGTTCACGGGTTTTACAATCCTCAATCACAAATTTATCTACGTCATAGTAATCGGAAAGTTCTATAATCACAAAATTATCAGTGCTGTTGTAGCACCATTTCTTATTCCCATTACCAGTTACATTTTTATCAAGAAGTAAATTTTCAGGCCCTTCATTATTAAACCCACCGCTAGCCGAATGAATTCTGGCTATACGTACTCCCATACCATCGGCAGGAGTCGTACTAATAATCGGTGAGGTACCGGATGCGTAAGCTACACTGTACTCTTCAATTTTCATTGCATTGATATGAGCAAACTTACCGGCATAACGCGCCAATTCAAAATGAATAGTCCCGTCAACATCCGGATAAATAGCCTCAGATACAAAAATCGTATTATTATTCTGGTTCTTTGTATTCCCGGTTATATCTCCCTCAGCAATGTTAGCTCCTCCCATCTGATGAGTACCCTGATAAGAATTTGTACCGGTAAACGTCAACAAGCCAGTTCTGTCATTAGTATCATAACGACTACCGAAGACATAAAATTTATATGCTTTTTCGGGTTTCAGATTTTTAAAGTCGATACCTCCCTTTTCCGCTCCGTTATTTTCTTCAATAAAAAAATAATCCTGAGTCGCCGTATTAATAGCAAAATCTCCCAAAAGTTCGGTATCCGGTTCCAATAGTCCACCGTTTTTAATGCCGTTCGACAAAAAACCGGTAGTTAAATGCATTTTATAATCAACCGGCTGATTATATGAATTGACGAGTGAGTATTCCGTACCTGCCGCAGTCTTCACTGCATTATTCCAAAAATTTCCATTCGTATCTTTTCCTGTAATATTTCCATTGGTACCATCATCTTTTCCAAAATCTATATATAGTTTCTGATCCATAGTAAAACCGGCATTAACAAACTCCAACTCATTCGTAGACTGTGCCAGATTTTCCAAAAACCGATCACCTCCTAACGGTGCATAAATTTCAAGGCTGGATTTCATCATCTTACCTTGATTCACATATGCAATTTCTTCAGTATTCATCCCGGAACGCCAAAAAAACAACTCACGATACAATATCTGATCCGGAGCTAAGTTGCTACCTAAAACAAATTTTTTAGGAGATAATTTTTCCGGAAGCTCCCCTACTTTTATATCATCGATATACAATATCGTATTTCCCCATGCATAATAATGAGTCAGAGTAACACGTTTCCACCCCCCTGTGTTGATAGTTGTCTCAGACTGAATTTTCCCGTTCAGTGGAGACTCGTAAACCAATGTCCCGTCTGTTTTGATTTTGAAGAAGCCATTCCCACTCTCATTCTCAAACCAGGCAATCGTACCGGTTCCTGTTGTATTGATATCAAATGAAACGGTAAATGGATGAACCGTTTCTTCCGGTATCCACTCGATCTGGCGGGAAGTTGTCGTTCTTCCCAACTCACAGGATGTCCCCTGTACACGTTTAGGCAATGGTTTTCCTGCTTCCAAGGCATCAAATAAAGAAGGAACTATAGCATAACAGAATTCTTGATGTCCGGCTGAATTGGGATGATATGCATCATTTTCATATCCACTGGCCCAACGGCCTTTACCGTCGTCAATAGCTCCCAACGTATTGATACTCGGTAAATCCCATTCATGTATCAGCAAATTCAGCTTCTTTACATAGTTATAATCGCTTTCATTGTAATCGGCACGTGTATAATTATTGGCCATAACCGGTACGATTCCGGCATCCTCTGCTTGTTTGATGGCTTGCAACATGCCGTCACGATAACTGTTATAGGCCGCTTCGCCACGGTCATGTACACCTTCATTACCTAACGAAAGCCCGTAAATCACATAACTACTGCAATTACTCAATAAATCACGTTCCCATCGATCCAATAAATTAGCAGTTGTATTTCCTCCGATAGAAATATTTGAAGTCTTCCAGTCCAAACCGCGTCCTTCTTCATGACGTTTGGTCAGCAATTGAGTATACATATAAGCATATCCATGCATATCCGGTGTTCCCGATCCGTTAGCAACCGAAGAGCCCATATAGGAAATCTTCAACGCTTCTGTTTCACCGCAACTTACCGCATAAGTATATTTTCTCAGATTGACTTCTACATAAAATTCACCACCATTCATGTTGGTACGGATGTCTTCTAATGACATACCATACGATTCACCTTGTGATTGCTTAACCACCCGATTAGTACCCTTTATACGTTTCAAACATTCTGTTGCGTCCTTATTTATTATAAAATTAAACTTCGGATCACCACCATTCAATGTCAACCGTGCAGCCCATATGCCTTTACCCTGATACTCTAAAGGCAATCCTTTCGTTACATCAGCACCGGTAGAAGTGGAAGTCCCCACAATGTTCAAGGAAGTAATCGGCAAAATCTCATAGGTATTGTCGGTCAGATCAATACTAATGCGTACAGGGCCTGCAATATCCGTTTGAATAGGCTCCCCATTTTCCATCAACGAGCCTTCAGCTTTCCCTTTACCATACACTACTTTTTTATCATTACCCAAGTCACGATAAAAACTGAATGAACCTGTCCCCCTTAAAGAGGTATATATTTCAAAGAGATTGGTGATGGTCCCCTGTAAATCAGTAATCATTTGCATCTCGGCATCTTCTTCTACAGCCGTACCCGTAAAATGAGCACTACCTAACTGACCACTAATATTTATTTCAATTTCATCAGACAGAGTTTTTTCATCATATACAATAGATGCGGTGACTTTCACCTTCCCATTAGTCTTCGGATACACAATTCCCTGATTATCAACGCGAGCTATCGATTCGTCATCTACACTCCATCGAATGGCCGGAAAGATGGCCCCTTCGGGCAAAACACGAGCCTGTATCTGGGAAGTCTGGCCAGACTCCGTAATATCTTGTCCGGTCAGAGTGATCGAAGTAGCTTTTATTACAGGGTCATTCGTACATTCCTCTATCTTCATAGCATTGATATGTGCAAACTTATCAGCATAAAGATCGATATTGAAACGAATACTGCCGTTAGCATCCGGATAAACAACATCCGATACATAAATACGATCGGTTGTATGGTTTATACCGTTCCCTCCACTATTTTTTCCCCCCATTTTATAAGTTCCGGTACTGCTATTCTCTCCAGAGAATGTAAAAAGTCCCATACGATCTGTTTCCGTATCCCTGCAACCAAATACATGGAAACGATAACCGGACTTCGGATTCAAATTATTGAAATCGATAATACCCGGAATATCCGTTCCTCCATTTTCAATAAAAATATAATCTTCTGTAGCTGTCTCAATGGCCAGATCCCCTAAAAGCGCCACATCCGGATTAAGCAAGCCACCATTCAACCGTCCGTTGGAACGGAAGCCTGATCCTAATTTCATCTCGACCCCGGTCGGTACATTGGCAGAATTTACCAACTTCAGCATCGCACCCTTACTAACAGTAAAATTATCTTTCTCAAAAGCGTTATTCCAATAATGATTGTTTACATCGGCTCCGATTGTATGATGTCCGTTCGTTCCGTCACTGCGTCCGAAATCAATATAAAAATCTTGTTTCACAGCCAACGGATCAACCTCTCCATATTCCTCTATCTTCATTGCATTAATATGAGCAAAGCCACCGGATTTTATTGCTAATTGAAAGTCAACTTCCCCTTTAAAATCCGGAAAAATATAGTCGGTGACATAAATATCACCCGTGTTCTGGTTTTCCCCATTAGTTCCGATTGCTTTGCCCGTCATACGATAAGTGCCATGACTTCCTGTTGAACCGGTAAATGAAAGATATCCTATACGTTCTTCATCTCCAGTCTGCGCACGACTGCCAAACACATAAAATCTATAAGCACGATTCTTGTTCAAGTTTTTAATGCGGAAACTACCATTAGCACCCGCACCCTCAATATAAAAATAATCTTGTGTGGCTGTAGATATTGCCAAATCACCTAATTCTGTCTGGTCCGGTACAAGAAGTCCTCCATTACGAATACCATTGGCCAAAAACTTTTTAGTAATCTCCATAATAAATCCGGTACTCTCATTGGTTCCGCTCACCAGTTCCAATGTTTCTCCATATTCCGTTTCTATGGCATTGTTCCAATAATGCCCGTTTTGATCCGGCCCTTCCGTCACATTTCCATCCAAACCATTGTTTTTACCAAAATCAATATAGACAGATTGTTTCAACACACCATTATTTGTGTTTTTTACTGAATCGGCCGCCCTTGCTGAAAGCAACCAACCGATACAACATAGCAATAGAAATACAGTAATTTTCCTCACGTTTTTTGATAATTAAAAATTATGAATTTACAGGTCCGACAAATTATCGAAATATCTGCCAGACCTGTATAAGTCATTAAAATATTTTCATACAGTCATTAAAATTAATTTCAAGGAATAATCACTTTTTGCGAATAAACTTCTTTATTACATTCTAATGATACGGTATAAATTCCCTTATGAAGATTACTCCCTATATGAAAATTTCCACTCTGCTTTTTTTTGACTACAATTGATTTTCCCGACATATCAAACAGTGTAACTATGTCAGCCCGATAATCATTTTTCAATTGTACTCTAATTCTTCCCTCATCAGGGGTTAATGTGAAAAAAGAATTATCCTGATTTAATTGTGCAACACCGACTCCACTTGATTTTTCCAGAACAATGCTAACCGTTTGTTCTCCTGTCAAGTTTTGAGATATTTCAGGAGTATCCATTGCAATGCCATTGAGTTTAAACTCTTTGATCCGGTTCCCTTCGCCTTCCAATTTAACGTTAAGTATCATGTTCCCATAGTTCAACCTGGTAAGTTCCAATGAATTGACTTCTTCAGGTAAAAATGGTTCGAAACGTAATTTTTCGTCCTCAAAACGCATACCTACAAGACCATACCAAACCATACGCAATAATCCGGTTGCCGACCAAGTCTGATGTTGAAGTCCCCCCCAATGGCTACCGGTCTGCCATCCTCCATCAGGATGTCCGTCTTTCGGATCATAAATTTCCCAAAAATCATTCCCACCTTTATTTAAACCAAGATCTACTAAATTAAACAGTTCGAATGTAAATCTTTCATAATCACCGGTTCTGGTACAAGCATCCGCATAGAAAGCATTTACAAATGGCCAAATCATCATATTATGGCGTCCCGGCTTCTCATCGCTGAATCGTTTGAAATGCGGATAAATAGAAGGCAGGCCAAATTTAGTAACCTGCATTTGGGATATTATTTTCTCTGCCTCCGCCGGTGATACAATGTCAAACAATATTGCAAACGAATTACCCAAACCTTCTTGGAATGAATGCAGATCTCCATTCTGATCGATCAGGTAATTAAATTTACCGGTTTCTCTGTCAAAGAGATGGGTACGTATGTTAGTTTTTAAGTTTTCAGCCTTCTTCTCCATTTCAGTAGCAGTCTCTTCTTCTCCCAAAATAGTTGCGATATGTGCCAATAAACGATACGCCTCATAATAAATACAATTCGTACTTAAACATTTTATTTTATTATGTGCCGGATGACTGACAACTGCTCCCCCCTTAGAATCACCGGACCATACAGGCTCTTCATATCCGGCAATACCATCATTAAATACAGAAGGACCTGTAAACAGCCCGTATTGAGAATCATATACAGGGTTATTATCACGCTTCATTTCCTCCAACTGATGAATGGTGTTTACCCCACTCTTCAATATCTGGTTCAAAAACTCTTTATCGCCAGTCATCTGATAGTACATATAAGCACCTTTTACCCAAATTATCTTATCCCAATATTCTGCACCGATGTACTCTTGTTCGTTATCTTCCAATAAATGCAATAATGAATTCTTCGAGATTTCCGGCTGTAACAACGGAAAACCGTTCCATACATTAATAGACAGATCGCGTGTCCAGTTTCCATCATAACGGGCTCCCGCATTCAGAATACCATTTTGAGTCGTATTGATATTCACTGTCCATAAAGCTAATTCATAGGCAGCTTTCAGATCCGCATTATTAGATATGATTTCCGGTTGAACAGCCGGTTTTCCATAAACCTCGAATTCACGGATACGCGCCAATCCTTTTTGATACTCCGAAGGAATTTCCAATTTCAGGAAACGGCTGGCAAAAGGTTCTGCCGGTACACCTTCTTTACGCACCTGCATCGCTTCAAACGTTCCATCGAAAACCAATTTCCAATCTTCATCCGTACCGGCAAAGCTGCATGCATATACTTTATATCCTGTCAACCATTCTTCACTATCGATCAACGCGAACTTATTGATTTCATATTCCTGCTCCAGGTCGATCACAACCCAGCCATCCGTACCTTCTTTTTTTCCGAAAGCCCAAGGGTTATTAGCATCTTCTCCATCGACAGCATCTGTATTTCCATCGATAATATTAGCCGGTGTTTCCCGATTACTCCAACTATTATGATAATCGACTATCGTTTTCCCTGTACTGACTATTTCTTCATTCAGTGGCCGGACATATGATCCGTAAATGTCTACACCATAAATACGTACATAAGAATCCCTGGTATCTTTTACCGGTACAAACTTAATATAACGCGCTTCTACCGGAGTAATCCGTTTCACTTTTGTATCCAGATCACCAACATTAGTCTCATGAATAATCTCTGTCCAATCAGCCTCTGCTGTTCCGGTAGTACTAACATATACTTTATATTCCGGAAGATTATAGACATCACTTCCCGTCTCTAAAATTCTTCCATCGCGAAAGCCAAATTTATTGATAGAATAAATAGCAGGTAAAGAGAATATTACCCAAGGATCATCACCTTTATACGCCCATTTATTACTCTTATTATTGTTTATTTCATCCTTATTTAACAACAATTTATAAGCATTCTCCGAATCACTTGCTTTCCCACTGCACGAATAAATATTCACGATTCTTTTTCCACGACCATCCAGAGCTGAAACAGAAATCAAATCGTCCGGTGTCACAATCATAGTCATTTTTCTGGTATCGATCGTAATCTTGAACGATCCTTCGTCATTCATGATAAATTTATAATCATCATTAGTTACACGAGAATTTTCGACATGCCGGATTTTATGTTCTTTTCCGATCACAACAGCTTCATTCGCCACTTCGGCATTCAAACAGTCAATCCATATATCATTCGGATTGGTTTTCAGCAAAAATTTAAAATCATTGCGTTTCATTTTTCCGGTCCATGTAAAAATACCGTTACCCTCATCATCCATCAAATAAGCTTTTTCAGCAGTCCAGCCACAGTCAAAAGCAGCACCTACCACATAAATTTTAGAAAACTCTTCAGCTTTAGCTATCAGAGTAAACAGGCATAAAAATAAAGTTAATAGTTTTCTCATAACATGTTTTTTTGGGGTTCATAATTTAAGATATAACACACTATTTTTAATTTACTCATCCGATGCCAATATCACTTTACAATAAATTTTCCATTTATCTTTTTATCATTAACACACATGTGGACAACATACATTCCTTGTGTTAAACCTGTAGTAGGAATACGATCCGTATTGTAAAGATTGGCCTTTAATACTCCCGAAGTATTGTACACATCGGCCTTGGCAACAATGCCAAAACTGATGTTCACAGACTCACCTGCTTCCACTACAGTAGGAAGTAAGTAAGTCTTATCAACGAAAATATCCGATTGGAGACCTGTAGGCTTCTTTATCACTACTTCTTCTTTCAATAGCAATTCATCTGCAGAAAAGCCTACGCTTATATCATAACTACCTTCGTCTACAACGAAAGAAGCTTGATCCACATCATAGTAAGAAAAAGCATCCTCCGATAAAGAGAATTCTACTTTCTGCGATTCACCCGGTTTCAAGTATACCTTTTTGAAAGCCTTTAACTCCTTCAAAGGACGTTCTACCTTACTCTCCCCTTTTTTACCTACATATAATTGCACCACTTGTGCGCCGGCAACATCCCCTGTATTTTTTAGTTCACATATTACTTTCAAAATAGCATCGGCACCTATTGCAGGCTCTACAGTCATCTGTGACAGATTAAATGTCGTATAGGAGAGCCCATACCCAAAAGGATATTGTACCGTTTTTCCGGATTTATCATACCCGCGATACCCCATAAATATACCCTCGGTAAACTCTACATGTTTGTCATTATCCGAATCATAATAGCTATTATAAGTCGGATTATCAGCCCAGCGCTTTTCAAATGTCACAGGTAATTTTCCTGACGGATTTATGTCACCGAATAAAATCTCTCCCAAAGCCGTTCCACCTTCCTGCCCAGGATACCATGCCCATAACAACCCATCCAAATGCCGTATCCAAGATTGCATTTCCACATTACCACCGGCAGTAACCACACCGACAATAGGAGTGGTAGTCTTCGATATGACTTTCGTGATCAACTCTTTTTGTTTAGAAGGTAAAGCAAAAGTACGATCCCCGCCTTCTGCTTCACTGCCAGAGTCATGTCCAAAACATGCAATTACCACGTCTACATCATTCAAACTTGCTTGAAAGTAATCATCTGCGCCCACTTTCGTCCAATAAAAATCAATAATAGCGGCACCCGTCCCCTGATAATATTCTATTTTGACTGCATAGGTTTTGCCTGCAGACAACCTCATCTCGTAAGTCTTATATCTTTCTTGACCGGGATTCCAATCATCAATAACCTTTTTATCATCAATATATAACCGAAAACCATCATCACCACCAAGATGGAAAACATATTCTCCGTCTTCCATTGGTCGCAATTCTGCTGTCCAACGTACACTATAATTAGAAGTACCAATTCCCTCGACTCCCGTACCGTTCTGGAAATTAAAGTTTATATTGGCATCCACTTTCGTAGCAATCGGAGCACCTGACAAATCAGTATTATTGAAGTACTCTCCGTTAAAACCGTGTTCATCAGAACCGGATGCCACATATACATCATCATCCAAATGATCATATTCATCTATATATTTCACCTCAACACCTTTCTGTGCACCGACTGCTTTAATACCTTCATAAAAACTCACGTAATGGATAGGTGTAACTCGCCCGCTACCACCTCCGGTGAGATAACGCAAAGCATTCTGACCGACAACGGCTACCTTTTTTATTTTATCTGCTTTTAAGGGCAAAAGGTTCTCTTCGTTTTTTAAAAGGACCATACCTTCACGGGCCACATCCAAAGCTGTCTTTACAGAAGCCGGATTATCTTCGGGAATACTGGAATCCAGTTGTTCATTATCCATAAATCCGAATTTTATCATCGTTTGAAGTATATGTTGTACTTTTTCATCAATCACATTCATATCCAAATCACCCCGGTTGATGAAATAGCGCAAACTGTCAGGATTCATTTTCTCACCACCTGCCATTTCCAGATCCAATCCGCCCTGAGCAGCAGGTAAGCAATAATGAGTAGATCCCCAATCGGACATCAGAATACCGTCAAATCCCCATTGATCACGCAATACGGTACGAAGCAACCAAGGGTGATGCGTAGTCCACGTACCGTTCAAAAGATTATAACTACTCATCACACTTCCTACTTTGGCTTCCTGCACCGCAGCTTTAAAAGCAGGAAAATATATTTCATTTAATGTCCGCTCATCAATATCCGAACTTATATAGTTCCGGTCATATTCTTGAAAGTTAGCCGTAAAATGTTTGATAACAGCCATTACCCCATTTGCCTGTAGCCCATTGATATATCCTACTGCCGTACGGGAGGTCAGGTACGGATCTTCACCCATATATTCAAAATTACGTCCACACATAGGAGCACGATGAATATTAACTGCCGGTCCCAACAATATATTCACCCCTCGTGAACGGCAATCAAGCGCCAAAGCCTCTCCATATGAATGCGCCAAATCCTCATTCCAAGTAGATGCCAAACAAATACCACAAGGATAAGCCGTCGAATTTCCCCAAGTACCTACTCCTTGAGGGCCATCAGACATCTTCATTTGAGGAATGCCCAGACGGGGAATAGCTTTCGTATACATCCAGTCAACACCACCTACATACGATAATTTTTCACCTTTTGTCATCAAACGGACTAATTCGGAAGCACGCTCCCGCGGATCTGTAGAAGGTGTTGACGGTACTTCCGGAGCTACAGCAGGACCACCCGTCGGTTCACCGAAAACCTGTAAATTAGCCAATTGCACCCGGTCACCGGCATGTACGCTCGAAACTTCCAACAGAAAAGCAGTGAACTCCTTTTCCGAATCTATCTGAAATTTCATAGTGGTGTATCGCCCAGGAAAATTAAAATCTCTCCGTTCATCTAATTCAATCCATCCTTCTTCTGGATTATAACCACTTAAACTCCATAATTTAGGATCACGCTCAGAAGCATCATTAGCAGACGTCACCGTATAAGAATTAAAACGATAAGCTTTATCCAACACACACTGCACATAAAAACTCGTACCCAATGCACAATATTTTGTTGTCAATTGTTTATCAAACAATTGCATAATCCCTTCATTTGTCCCCCCTTCCGGATAACCGGAAATCTGCTTTTCCAAATTCAGCCCTTCTGTCACATCTGCAGGGAAATAAGGTTTCTTACCCGCTGTATCAAAAGCGTAACCAAACAATTGCCATTCAGCAATCCGTATGTTATCAGTTCCGGTAGCTGTAAGTCGATAATAACGCGCACTATAGGTGCTGCTTGTTACAACACGGTTGTATGTAAACAGTGCCATATCTCCCATCCCTATCATCCGAGTAGAGGCAGGCCTAAACTGTCTCCATGTCTGACCGTCCTTTGAATATTCTACTTTCCATTTAGTTACGTCCACCCCTCTACCAGCATAGAGCAGCATACCCGTAAGTACCTTATCTTCTTTACAATCTACCGTTATTGTTGTTTCAGTAATTCCCGATACTTCATAAAAAGTATTTTCATTATTATCTGTCAGAAAAGCCAAAGTAGCATTTGAATGCTCTGCCATAATCTCAGCCTCATCCGTAAAATCATACGGAAAAGCAACTGTAACTTTACGAGGCTTCTCTATTTTCACAGAGGTAGCATGAATTTCAAATTTATCAATATTGGGGCCATTTTCAAATTCGGTACCCATTTTTATGACATTAGTACCGGCATCCAAATAGATATATGCAGAAGAAACCGATGTAGGAGGTGCATTCCAATCTGGAGAGTCGCTTGTACGTAAAACGATTCGTTCATAATCATTTACTTTAATATAAAAAGGACGAGCTGTACCTGTAGTAAATGCTTTTAACTCATACGTCCCGGCTTGGTCCACTTCTATATTCTCATACAAATAATAGGAATCGGAATTTATATGAAAATCATGAACATACTTATTTCCGGAAAAACCGGAAACTTGTTCAACTTTTAGCTCACCAAATAATTTTGCATCTTCGGCCTCCAAGATAATAGGAAGTTGTGCCGCCTGGGTTGCAATCCCCCAAAACAACACCGATAAAAGAGGAATTCTCTGTAATAATGTATTCATAATATTACAATATTAAATAAAAGATCCGGACGGATGGCCACATCCACCCGGATCTAATAAAAGTATCAAACATGTAAGTTAGTTAGTCCGTCACAATTACCTTGGTTCTATTTACAAGGTACAGACCGGGAGCGATTCCTGTTATCGAATTACGTCCTTCATTCAGCATAACAGAACGTACCAGACGGCCGTCAATAGCATAAATATTTATTTGAACCGCTTGTGAAGCAATCATTTCGATACCACCACTTATAGAATAAACAGCAATATTTTCTAAAGTTTTTTCGGTAACCATACCTACCGGGTCATCTTTAGTCCTAAACATAGGATAACCCTCACTTTCTGCTATTTTCCAAATTTTGTCAAAATCCCATCCAAGCGTTTCTTTATAGAATTCTAAAGATTTAGCATCGGCATCATCGAAAAGATCCGTCCCATTACGGTCATCCGTACTTTCCCAACCACCACCGACTGAAACTGTAGTACCAATAGAATAATTGTTAATAAAATGAGCCATCGATGCTCTATTTCCCCAATTTCCAATGCGGAAACGATGCCCGCCTGCAATAGAGGTTGCCAAATTCAAGCAATTCTGAATTGTAATCTCACCGTCACGGTCTATTAATCCGAGTATAGCACCTACATGACCGAACTGGCTCGTAATAGTTCCATCAAAATAACAGTTGCTAATAGTCGCACCACCATCAAAGGAAGCAGCAGAGATACCACCGGCCTGATGAGTCCTTGCTTTAATTGTACATTGAGCTGCGTAACAGTTTTCGATTATCACACCAGCCGAAACACGGGCAGCAATTGCCGAAACACGGTCTCCTCCTTCAATGTTACTGTTGCTGACATAGCAGCGTTCTATCTTTCCTCCATCTGCAATACCCACCAATGCACCTGTATTATCACCACCGACAATAGCAACACCGGTCATACCGAGATTCTTAATCACAGCACCGTCCATTCTTTTGAATAATCCCATCGTTCCGACATTCGAATCATTAAAATTCCACCCTTTTATTATATAGCCGTTACCGTCAAATGTACCTGTAAACGGATTCTCTTCAGAACATAAACCATTAAAAGTAGTATTTGCCAAATCAATGTCATTTGTCAATACATAATCACGGGTAGGGAAATTATCGATAGTCAACAAATCGTCCGCTGTCGTTATTTCAACAACTCCCTCCGCAGGAATCACTTTACAAATATAGGTTACCGGAGTAATTTCAAACCGATCGTCAATCCCTTTCACTGTTTCCATTGCTACAACAGATGAGCCGATAGCAACAGGAGTCAACGTTTGTTCTTCAATAGTAACAACTTTCGTATTATCCGACAATAATGACAGTGTGAGACCATTCGTTGAAATAAACTGTGGTAAGACATAACTATCCATTGAGAGATATAATCTTTCTGTAATCTGAGCCGGCTGAACTTCTATCCCGACATAAAGCCCTGTCTGAATTTTACTCTCTCTCTCTAACTGCCATTTCAAAACAGGATAAGACTCACCATCCAATGGAATAATCCACGTGCTTTCCATATCCCATTTTAATGTCTCGGCATAGAAAGAAGCAGTTCGAGCCTGTTGCAAGGAAATGTCAGCTCCATCCTGCCCGATTACATCTTCACTGATAATCGTAACAGCTTCTACCACATTCTTACCAATGCGGGTAGAAAGCAAAGAATAACTATTCTCCACTTTTATTCCTCCATCTCCTACAACCCGTTTGGGAGAATCGGCACCTAATATATAAGAAGCCAGATTCACACTGTTCTTCACAGAATTACCGGTTTCATCTCCACCATTTTTCAAACCTACAATACCGCCTGTCCTATTCCAGTTGCCCACAACGACACCGGAAAAATAACTTTTATCAATAGTAGCGTTGTTTATAGATCCAACCAAACCACCAGCCTGCCAGCCTGTAGTTTGTACATATGCTGTTGAATAACAATTGCTCATTAAAGCTCCGGAATTCAACTGACCAACTAACGCTCCAACATGATCTTTGCCAACAATACGGCTATTACCGACATAACATCCATCAATATTACCACCATTCATTTCACCGATAAAACTACCGATGTGCTTGTTTTCTTTAGTACCGATCACAGAATTTTCAATACCCAAATTTTTTATCTCAGCACCGATAGTCGACAGGAATAAGCCTAATTTCCCTTCTCCGGCACGTTGAATATTCAGATTCTTTATAATATGTCCGTCACCATCCAGTTTTCCTGAGAAGTTTTCAATACCATTAAATGAAACATTTGCAAAGTCCAGATCGGCTGTCAATTTGAAACTGCCATCTGTTGCAGCAGTTATTCTTGAAATAAAATCTTCTGCCGTAGCAACCGGTATGATGTCCGGTATAATGGAAATACTAATCTCCGCAGCTTTAAAACCAGACACAGAAACAGATACGGTAACAGTTTCCAGATCGGTTATCTCAACGTCTTCTGTTACAGATATAATACTTCCATCCAGCTTCACTTTACTATTTGCACATGAATATGATAAAATACCTCCATGTCCGGAAGCATAATATTGGCTCAGATCGATGCTACTTCCCTTTCTTAAAGACAAAACTGGTATAGACTGACTCAAATAAATCAGAGAAGTAGTCGTTTCAACCTCCTTCTGCCATGCCAAAACCGGATAAAGTCCGTCTATCCATTTCCAAGAACCATCATCAAAATTCCACTTCAAATCTTCCGAATAAAATACTTCTTGTTTAACCCTCTCAGCAGTAACATCAATTCCTTTCTGGGCATCATTACCATTTGGTGCAGGCAACGTATTCAAAGCATAATTATTATTCAATACAGATTTACCGTCACGTGTACTGGCTATACGATAAATCTGATCACATTGCAACTGAGCGGCCAAATTGACACAATTTTCAATTGTAAGTACGTCATCACTATCCTGTAACCCCAAAATTCCTCCAATACGCTGATTTACAACTTCTACCCGTCCGGAAAAATAAGAATTCCGAATACTTCCGGCCCCTGCAGCAGATGTACCGACAAGACCACCGGCCTGGAACTCGCGAGAATAAACATTGGCAGCTGCATAACAATTATTAATCTGGCTACCCACTCCTTCATTACCTTCCATCTGTCCGATCAAAGCACCGACATGATCACGACCTGATATACTGCTATTAGCAACATAACAATTCTCGATAACTGCACCATGGCTCTGTCCAGCCAAAGCACCAATATTACTATTACCTAAAATAGAAGCTCTTTCGATACCTAAATTCTTGATAGTAGCGCCCCTAAGGTGCCTGAACAGGCCAAGTTCTCCGGAATCACTCTTATCGATAGTCAATCCGTAAATAATATGTCCTTGTCCATCTAATGTACCGTAATAGCTATCTAATACACATTCGTCCAACACCACTCCGGTAAGATCAATATCAGCAGTCAACACATAATTAATATCCGGATCCATTTTCAATAAATCACGAACATCCGAAATTTCATCAACCAATACTTCACTTCCCGGTTCTTTAGCTACTATCTGCAAAGCATTGATATAATAAAATTTATTTTTATGATTGTTATTTTCACCAGGACTGACAGTCAGCCTGATTTCTCCGTTTGCAGTAGGACGTACGCCTTTAATAGTAACGGTTTCCGTTCCGTTTCCGGCAGTGTTCAGATAACCGATTCGGGTATTCTCCCCTGTTAATGTGTAGGTAGTTTCCCGATTATCGGTAGCTCCTTTACGAGAACCGAAAATACAGAAATCATACACAAGATTTTTATTTAAATGAAAAAATATAAATCCACCGGTAGGCTGCTGAGGCTTGTTTTCAAAATTCCCTTCGGCGTATCCCCACCAGCAACTTTTGGCTACATCTGCAGGCATATCAAGCACGGTAGTCGTTTGTTGGACCCCTTCTCCATTAGTTCCGTTAAATTCATCGTCCAATATCGTTACGATCTGGGTATCATTTCCATCCATATCTTTTAAACCGAAAACAGATTTACTGGAAGAAGAAATATTATTCCACAATGCAGATTCGCTGACTGATCCAAGATTCACATTAACCGGTTTTACAGGCACCACTGTATTATCGCCCTCATAACCTATATTCTCTAATGATGTCACCTTATCAGGTGATTCTACAGCCGCATGAGCAGCCTGTTGAGCAACCATAGCCACAACATCGTTTACAGCCGAGGGCTTATAAGTTTTCCCCACAGCACTCTGTCCGGTTATAATTTCAAGCCATGTACAGGCCGCAGTATAACGTCCCATCCCGTAATCAAGATGATATCCGTCACGATTGAAGTTATCCCCTATAAAACTTGTACGACCATTCTGAATAGCCGTACCGGAAGGAACTATAAAACTAATTTCACTATGATTCTTTTTTGCCTGATTTACAGCATCCACGATTGCCTGGTACATCGTCTGCTGATTATTACCATAGTTAGCAAACCCACCATGAGTAGAATTCTTTGCATAAGCCCATGTCTGATGTAATCCGAATTTCACATTATTATTAGTAACAATCCCTTTCACATAATCCAGTAAATTGCCTAAATAAGGTTCATACGTTTCTGGTCTTCCCGAATCTTGACTTACTTGTTGAAAGGTTATATAATCCCATGGTTCATCTTTCACACACGCTTCGAGGGTTCTATTGGTATTATTCGTTTTTTTCCCATCAACTACCTTCCGATACTCAAAAGCCGCATCATTATTAACAACCACATTCCAATGGGATTCTAACCCTTGGCCACCCCGATAAGCATTCCCGATAATCAAGTTATCACCACCTTCAAGAGCCAGTTCATATAGATACTGTTCGATAGCGTCCTCCGAAAAGCTATTACCAATAGCTAAAATACGTATATCTTTCCCCTGACCGGGTAAAGATAAAACTAACATAAATAAAAAAAAGAGTAATTTTCTCATTTTCCGATTCGATTTAATTAATAAATAGGATTAACAAATATTTATCTACATAGCATAACTTTATAGGTAGCCATCCGAGGAATGTTCTCTGTTTCCACCCCGACCAGATACACTCCATCAGTATAATTCATCCCAATCGTAAGCTTGCCTTCCGATTGATAGTCAGCCAATATGTAACCACCCACATTCATCACTTTTATTACCGCTTTACCCGGAGTACATACGGTAATCTCACCATTGGAAATAGCCGGATAAACAGAAATTCCGGGAATATCAGTCACCGGAATAATGCTAACTTCACCGAATTTTTCTAACTTCAGAAGTGCACCGTCCGATTTATCAGAATAAATATATGAACCTTCCGTATGGTTATCAAAATTGAAATATTTAGATATTTGCCACATTCCACGCATTTTAAATGTACAATCATCCTGTGTCTCCAACTGTATCCACCCGTCTTTATTATCGGTTACCATACCAATACCACACCTCCAACCGCCTTCACCTTTATTCATATATTTACTACCAACTCGAAGATTATAAAAAGAAGTAAAACCGTCTACTTTAGAAAAAGTGAACACGAAAGTTTCATTGTTGCGATCTAAAGGATTAATACAGAATTCTCCTTCATAATTACTGCCAATATCGTGTTTCCACTGTAAGTACAATCCGGAAGCAATATCCTTTATATAATATTTTTGGTCTGAAAGTAAATTATCACAGGCTTCTCCTATCGGAGTAACAATAGCAGACGCTTCAATTCCCAGCTCGGCAACAGCAGTCCACGCCTTATTATTTATTTCGGATTTAGCTATCAATTTAAAATAACGTGCAGATGGATTAGAAATGATCTTTACATGCTGAGGATCGGGCGTATCGGAAAATAGCCCTGTAGCAGATGGAGATCCCCATACAACCGGACTATTACTAAAATAAATTTCATATTCTTTTATACGGCCGTTAGAACCGTCCTTCCTTCCCTGATAGACGAACTCATCCACTCGGTAAGTCTGTCCCATATCTACCACAATCTCATGAGGATGTGCCGGCTCACTGTTCCCATATTGGGTATGCCAGATCGTAGATTCATCACCGTCAATCGCATTCTCAACTTTTTCACTTCCTCCTTGCTGGCTGGAACAACCAACGATTTTCCACAAGGACTTATCAACAAAAAGATTAATATCCATAGAAGTCAACATACTCTCAAAATATCCAACCCGATTGCAATAAGCTCTGATTGTTCCACCCTGAGCCATATTTACTGGTTCTTTGTACTGTTGGAATTCCGTATCATCTACACTATAATAAATAGTGGCACCTTCGGTTGTTGTTGACAAAACAACATTTCCTTTAGTATCTTTCTCTATTTTTACAGGAGAACAAACCGGACTCGAGATTCTGCCCTGCTCCGAGAGCCGGTCATTACTACTCTTCTCGGTTATAGGAGAAATTATAAAATTGAAAATAGTATTCTCGGCTTTCAATTCATACATTTCTCTCACATCCGGTCCACAACTGGCATTTCCCAGTGCACGATTCCGGGCATCCAGACAAACGATGGTATTCTTTCTGAAACTCATCTGATAAGGATGTTTCACTCGATTGTCACGATTGACATACATATCGCTTGCACGCCAGTGAGCTACTGAAACAGACATCTTCTCCGGAGCGATAAACAAGGCACCCGTACCGGCAGTATCCGTAATACCCATCCAGCGAACCTCCTCCTTATTGCCCATCTCCTGTGGTAAAACATAGCCGGTCCATTGTTCGGCAACAGTACTGTTGTATACACCTTCAAAGCAAGCTTCCTTACGGTCCGCATAACTATCCCATGGACCACGTCCAAACCATGTAAAGTTTTCAAAACCTTCAGGCATCTCCAATACATAACCGATTTTGGGGAGAATGACATTTTTTATAGCCGGGTCGATCACCGAGCTGACGAAAATAGTACCGTCATCCATTACTTTAAAGGAAAACTGGGTCGTAAAAGAATAAGGGAGTGTAGCAGTATACACATTTGTAACGCTCAAATCAACCAAATTTTTGGACACAGACTCTTTCACATCCCATGTGCCGGCCTTCACCTTCAAATTTCTCAAACCCATATTATCCCAATCTGCAGAATGGGTCTTATCATTATCAGTAGGTACGCGAAATACATTCAATTTCAGAGGCTCACAAATGATTGACTTACCATTCAAAACATAACTTTCCAAGGTACCTTCAGTTACGGAAAAGATTGCTTTAAAACAGGAACCCGTCACCGTTATGGCCTTCGCTGTCCGTTCTACGGTCAGATTTCCTTTCTCTGGCACACGGTAAGGAGATTTCCAGGCATTTCTTAATTGAATCTGTTCGGAAGCAACCTCATAGCCCGCTTCTGCCCACCAAGTAGCTGATTTTTGAGTGGCACTGAAACGGATAAAATAGTCGGCATCCTCCCTTATATCCACGGGAAGAGCATCGATAACCACTTCCATCGTTCCACCGGCAGGAATGGCCATATCACCGATTGTTCCCGTTTTAATCACTTTGCCATCTTCCAAGACCGAATAAGCAATATTCAAATAATCGATAGAGCTAAAAGCCAACTTATTTTTCAAGACAAAAGTCTTATTGTCTTCCTTTAATGAGAAGTCAACAGGCTGATAAATCTTCTTCGTATTATATGATTTCGCAGAAATCGAATAATCTGAAAAAACAACCCCGTTTGTGCAGAAATTACCGTCATTCGGTTTGTCACCAAAATCTCCACCATAGGCCCAATAGCTTTCCCCAATTTTACCCGGAACATCCATTTTCAAACCCTGATCTTTCCAGTCCCAGATAAACTCACCTGTCAAGGCCGGATAATGCTCATACAAATCAAACAAATCACGGACATTGCCCATAGAATTTCCCATAGCGTGACTACTTTCACACTGAATATGCGGCCGGGGAGTCTGACCACTCTTATATTGATTCTCCCGCTCTACACCTATATTCTTTATATGGTCATAATCGGCATACATCGTACTGGTTACATCACTCCACTGACTATTACCCTCGTAATGAGTCAAACGAGTATTATCCAAGCTCTTAATCGCCTTTTCCACAGATTCGAAATTTGTACCGTTTCCGGATTCATTGCCATAGGACCACATAAAAATAGAGACATGATTCCGTAACCATTTCACATGGTTCTCGGAACGTTCGACCATCGGTTTCTTAAACTGTTCCACATGGGAAAGACCCATATTACCATGGCACTCCACATTGGCCTCCGCCAATACATAAATTCCATATTTATCGCACAACTCATAAAAATATGGATTATTAGGATAATGGGAAGTGCGGACTGCATTGATATTCAGCCTCTTCATCAGACGAATATCATTTTCCATTTCTTCCCTGGAGACCGTACGACCATTGATCTCGCTATGGTCATGCCGGTTCACACCATGAAATACCATCCGCTGCCCGTTGATCAATAAAGCACCGTCTTTACGGATACCGACTTCGCGGAATCCCACTTTACCGCCACGGATATCGACTGTCTTGGTACCGTCCTTCAACGTCAAAACCAAATCGTATAAATAAGGAGTCTCGGCATTCCACTTTTTCGGGTTGGTTACATCCATATATAATACATACTTGTGGATTGAAGAAACCGGCTTGATCATCTCCGCCACAATCTGGCCCTTATCCATAATTCTGACGTCCAACTTTCCTTGAGACAATTCAGGACCGCTCAAATCTATTTCAACACGTGCCCTTGCATCCATATATGTATCATCCAAATCCGTTGTGAAAAAATAATCGCGAATCTGAGTCTTAGGTGCTGACCATAGGAAGACATCGCGGTGGATACCTGTGAAACGCCAATAGTCCTGACATTCCAAAAAAGAGCCACTGGTAAAACGATATACTTGTGCAGCAATCACATTTTTCCCTGACTGAAGATAAGGGGTGATATCAAATTCAGAAGGAAGATAAGAGTCTTCCGAATAACCCACATACTGGCCGTTAACCCACAAATAATATCCATGTCCGACACCATTGAAACGAACATAGACAGTCCTCTCACTCCAACCGGAAGGTAAAACAAACTCACGGCGATAGCTACCCACAGGATTCTTCATAAGGTTGTTATAAGTCCAATCAGAAGGACGGTCGGACATCACACTATAAGTTACAGGATCGTAAGTAAAAGGATAACCAGTATTGACATAGAGAGGTTTGTCCCAAGGCTTATTATGACGAATCCCGTACATCTGCCACACAGAAGGACATCCCAACCACTTACATCATAGGAAGGAACGTAAAAATCAATAGGTTTTTGGGAAGGATCCGGAACCCATTTAAACTTCCAGACTCCGTTCAATGACAGGAAATAGGGAGACGCTTCCATTAAATTATTCTCTATGTCCGATTCACTGCCATAAGGAATAGAAAGCGTATGCGCTACTTCCCTGTTTACTTGGGTCACGGTCACATCGTCCCACTCTTTACCTGTTTGAGCCATAAGGGGAAGAGAAAATAAAAGCATTACTCCCATCACCATACCCATAAAATGTTTTTTCATGATATTTGATTTACAACTATGATTAACATAATAGAATACCGTAATTTTATTTTATAAATTTCCGGGAAATAGTCCGGTTAGAGAGTTGTATCCGTACAATGTACATACCCCCATTCAGATTTGCCATCGGGATATAAGACACACCTGATTGTATTTTCTCATCATGTATTAACATTCCGGTAAGATCACAGACTTGCACTTGTGCGGTTTCGGGCACATCTATATATAATCTATTATTTATTACGCGAATATCTACAAAAGCCTCAATAGCTGTTTCGGATTCAATGCCCACGCTCAAATCTACAAACAATTGCCACTCAGACAACTGCAGCATACCCTCTCCATGATTCTCTGTCACTCGCAAACGAAAATCAGAATAGGACTGTCCTTCTTGGTTGCAAGTGTAGTATTGAGTAATCTGACGATCGCTGAACGACTGGTTCGAACGAGAATCGATAGTCACCCAGTCCACCCCATCATTTGAAGCTTCTAAAACCCAACTTCTCGGATCACGTCCTTCATTATCATTTCCGGAAGTCAAACTATACATATTCACTTTTACAGGCTCTGGTACTTCACAACAAATCCACGCAGACAGAGAAGAGAACGGACCACAATATTTGGAATCCACATCTTTATCAATCAACTTATCAGCTGTCTCTTCTGGGTTTTCACTCTCATATTGAGGCGTTATCGTAGCTACCGAAGTTAAATCGTCAGCAAGAATTCCATTACCATACAATTCAAATTCGGCTATTTTAGCCTCATTACCTTCACCGGAGACAGTCTCAATCGTCAAACGAAAACATTGCCCGGAAACCACACGAGGACAAGAGACATAAACACGTTCATTCCTTTTCGTAAATGCCACTTCCCCTCTGAATGCTCTCTTGAACCGAGCATCTCCTTCATTTTTGTATTCAACTTTAATCATGACGGGATCTTTATCCGGTTCATCAGCAGATACGATTGAAAAACTTTTCAATTTAACTTCTATAGACGATTTATATTCGATCCACGGTGCAACATCACCACCAAACGTATAAAACGTATTCCCATCATTATCCGTCAGTCTTTTCAATGTCTCCGAGTTGATGGCCTCATTCAATGAAGAAGTCAGTTCGCCACCATTTGCAGTAATGTCATTATAAAAGGTCTGAGACACATATCTCCCCGTCAACTGCCATTCAGCTAAACGGGTATCAGATGCCCCATTATTTTCTGTGACATGTAGCTTGAAATAAGTATATTCAGAATCTATTGTAGAAGGAGAGGTGGTGAACGAATATGTATAAGTAGCCCCTCTATAAGGGAACAACTGTCCGGTTCTCTGATCCATTTTGATCCATGTGTTACCATCTTTAGAAGCATATAGAATCCATGACTTAGGGTCACTCTCCGGAGTATCTGCAGTAGTGATACTATAAAATAAAGGAGTATAGGCAGCTTCTGCCTCATATTCGACCCAGAAATCTGAAGTGTTTGTCCGATATGTAGAAATCACATCCTTATCAATCAGTTTCTCAATGCCATCGGAATACTGTGCAGAAATCATACCCCCATCTGTAGTAATACAATTATCAGCTAAAGCCGTACCAAACAGTTGCCATTCTGCCAATTGAAAACGATCACCATTACCTTGCCTATCTGAAACAAATAAACGGAAATATGTATAAGCCTCCACTACAGAAGTATCATATTGTTTTTTCTGATAGCGTGTCTCAAACGTCTGATTATTTTGAGTATCCACATCAATCCACCTTTTCCCATCCTCGGAAGCTTGCAATTTCCAAGATTTGGGGTCTCCTTCTTGTGTTCCTTCTGCTGCTACCAACAGATACCCCTTCAGAACCACCGGATAAGGCGACTGATACTGAATCCAAGCATCTCCGGAAACTGTACCGACAAGTGCAGTAGTTACTTGATTATCAATTACAGCACCAACACCCGGTAACTTGGTACTAACTTCTACGGAGGTGGTAAGCGTACCTCCATTATCAGTAATATCTTGCGAAGTATATCCTTCTTGCTTAAATTGGAAATTATCGAGCTGCAATTTAGCTGCACCCGTTCCTCTGGTATATTTCAAATAAATATTACGCATCCCATCCAAAGGCTTCAACAATTCCAACGAAACAGTCTGCCACTCCTGCTCATTAGGTAAGGTAACCGTACCCAACAATTCGCCATCCGGACTATCCAAATAAACTTCGATTTTACTATTCGGTCTTTGAGGTAAAACCCTAAATTCAAGGCTCTTGGCATAATAAGGTCCGAAATCAACATTATGATATCCCGTATACGCAGCCGCAGCCATATTATCCCCTCCCATTACCGGAGAATCGACACCATCTACCGACAACGTATAAATGCCTTTCAAATAATCAAAATTCTCTGCTTCTATTCCTCTAAAAGCATCTTTGCGAACTGTTTTATCACCTATATATGAGTTGAAAGCAGCAGAAACAGCTGTAGAAGGGCCGAATGGATCTTTATTATAATTGGTAAAAGGAACATAGGTCGTATACTCTTCCACAGTCTTTGTCAGCCAAGCTGTACAGGATACTCCGTCAGAGTTTCGGTTGTTATATGCCTGAAAAGCATTTATCGCCATCCATTCTGCACAATCCGGTTGATACAGATCAACCATGAAACGACGTACATAGCGCATAAGAATTCCTTTAAATCCTGGTAAATCACCGACTAATTTTCCCTGATCATCAACAACTCCCTGACAAACTTTTATAACACCAAATTCATTACACATCTGTTCACGGGTATACTTCATTATCATTTGGGCATCCTCTTTATACTGTTCGTCTCCATAATGATTATACAGCATAACGGCAGTCCCTAAAAAAGTACCTTGATTATACGTTGATGCCCAAGTATTATAATTTGAAGGTACTCCTTTCTGCCAAGTAAAACTATCATACACCTGTCCTGTAGAGGGTTTATATAAATATTCACGTTGTGCAGCATATGTTTTCCGTGCCTTTTCATAATAGCTCTCATCTCCTGTAGCTATTGCCAAATAACAAGCAGCAACTCCAGCCGGACCGTTTATGCAAGAGTTGGTTCCATAAGGATTCTCACTTGCATTCCAAATAAGCATATCATGCGGAAGTACGGCTGCCCGTTCGTACATCATATCAAAATTAGATTTTGCCACATCTAAATAACTTTGTTTCCCGGTCATTAAATATCCTCGTACACTGGCTATAACAATCCAGGCAATATCATCATTAAAGTCGTTGGACTCCCAATTATTCCCCTGACGCGCAATAAAATCAGCATGTAGCTTATCGAACATTGTTTTATATTGAATATCTCCTGTAACTTCATAAGCGTCCAAAACCACCTCAAACATCTCGGCATCTCCCCAAAAACCACCTTCACCCAAGCGCCCCTGACTGTCATTATAGTAGTTTTTTTTCCATCCTTCCATCATTGCATCCCGGGTTGCTTCTGTCAAATAATTCGGCTGTGCTTCTACCACTTCAAGTTTCCACATCTGACGTTCAGCCAATGTCCCACTTTTCTTGGTACTCAATCGCACACTTTCTCCATCTGAATCCACATCAGCAACTTCCAAAAAAAGCCCAGACTGAGTTATATAATATAAATCAGCCTGATTTTTAACTGGCACAATCTCCCAAGTAGCAGCCGACTCCCCAGAAATCATTTGACAAATCTGCGCTCCGGAAATAACATTTCCTCTACAAGCAAGGTATTGACCAGTATATGCATTCATCCATTGATAACCTTTCCCTTCTCCGGACACAAGTACCCATCGCTGAGCATTCACATTCGTTTCCGTCCAACTGACTACATCCGAATTATTGGCCAGAGAACCATCTTTTACAGATAAGACTTTTTCTCCCAAAGAAAGCCTATATGTTTGCCCGGAAATTAAATCCGTGGCGAACATATATCCTGTGATCAGAAGAAAAGAAGCTGATAATAGAATCTTCTTCATAACATTAATTATTTTTCATTTGACAGTGAATAGGGATAATCGGCTTTATTGATCCCACGTTTTTTATTAGGTTTATCCCCCATACGAAACTGGATGTCGGCACCATTGAGCAGCGAAGAATGAACCAAGAAATTTTTACTGTAATTTTTACCATTATATTTGACTTCTTGTACAAAACGACTTTTATCACTATTCTCCGGAGCAGAAATTTGAATTTTCTTTCCATTCTCCAAATGGATAACCGCCTTTTTAAACAAAGGTGCACCTAAAACATATTGATCCGATCCCGGACAAACAGAATAGAACCCTAAAGCAGAAAAAACATACCATGCCGATGTCTGACCATTGTCTTCATCACCGCAATATCCATCAGGAGCCGGTGTATACAAACGAGTCAGTACCTCTCTGATCCAATATTGAGTTTTCCACGGCTCGCCAGCATAATTATATAAATAAATCATGTGCTGAATAGGTTGATTACCATGTGCGTATTGTCCCATATCAATCACTTGCATTTCGCGCATCTCATGTACAAGACTTCCACGTGTATCTGAATTAGCACCGAATGTAGGTGGCATAATAAATACGGAATCAAGCATATTCACAAATGCCTTCTCTCCTCCCATCAAATCAATTAGTCCTTGAACATCATGAAATACAGACCATGAATAATGCCAACTATTACCTTCTGTAAAAGCATCCCACCACTTCACCGGCTCAAAATTGGGCTGAAAATGACCATTAGCCTCACGACCACTCATTAAATTAAAAGGTTTATTAAACAAATTCTTGTAATTTAAGCTGCGTTTTTTATATACTTCCAACTCCTCCGAAGGGCGATTCAATTTTTTCCCCATCTGATAAATACACCAGTCATTATAAGCATATTCCAATGTACGGGCAGCACTCTGATTGATATGGTAAGGAACATACCCCAATTCATTGTATTCCTTATACCCTAAACGTCCTGAGGATTTTACCGATGGATGTGAATGGTTAGCTCCATACAATAAACCTTCATACATTTTTTCCGGTTCTTTCTTTATTATATTTTTCATACAGGCATCTGCTACTACTGATGCAGAATTATTGCCGACCATACAATCCCGATGTCCCGGACTGGCCCATTCGGGGAAAAAACCGCTTTCCAAATAAGAATTTAGAAAACCTTCCTGCATTTGTGCTCCTACAGAAGGATAAACAAGATTGATAAATGGAAGTAAACAACGAAATGTATCCCAAAAACCAGTATCAGTAAACATATACCCAGGAAGAATTTTTCCATTATGCGGACTATAGTGCACTACATTCCCTTTTGCGTCAATTTCATGAAACATGCGAGGAAACAACACTGAACGGTACAAACATGAATAGAATGTACATAAACGATCTTCATTATCTGATTCTATTTCTACTTTACTTAATACCTCATTCCAGCGTTTCTTCCCTTTTGCTTGCAACTGCTCGAATGAAAGGTTTCCTAACTCTTGCAGATTTAATTCGGCTTGATCAAAACTAATAAATGAGGAAGCCACACGTACCTTTACCGTTTCTCCATTTTTTGTGGCAAATCCAATAATCGCACCGGCATGGTTTTCTTTTACCTCTAATTCATTTTTACGAATCTCATTACCTCCCACTACCGCCTTATAAGAAAAAGGCTTGTCAAAAACGATAACAAAATAATTCCTAAAGTTATCAGGAACACCACCGCTATTTCTCGTTGTATATCCGATGATCTTATTCTCTGCCGGTATTACTTTTACATACGATCCATTATCAAACGCATCGATCACAACATATGAGCTTTCACTCTCAGGGAAAGTAAACCGGAACATGGCAGCTCGTTCTGTCGGTACAATTTCGGTCACAACATCATAATCGGACAAATATGCACGGTAGTAATAAGGTTTGGAAATCTCTGATTTATGATTGAACCAGCTTGCCCTTGCATCTTGATCAAAAACAGGCTTCCCAGTAATCGGCATCAAAGAAAATTGTCCATAATCATTAATCCATGGGCTCGGTTGGTGTGTCTGCTTAAATCCACGAATTTTGTCGGACGAATACGTATACGTCCATCCTTCTCCCATCCTTCCTGTTTGAGGAGTCCAAAAATTCATCCCCCAAGGCATAGCAATAGCCGGATAGGTATTTCCATTTGACAATTCAAATTTGGAATCAGTACCTACTAAAGGGTTGACGTACTCCACCGGCTGCTTTCTCAAAGCTGCCGACACTGAATAAAAAATACCCAAAAACAATATAATTACAATATACCTCTTCTTCATTTCTTAACTTAAACTATGTATTTTAAAACAAGAAGAGAATGTGCTGTAAATCCAGCACCATGTGCTATCAAGCCACAAGAAACAAATTGATTTTACAACACACTCTCCAAGTGAAAAACTAAACGATCAATATTTTAGATAAAAGAATCCAACACAATACTTAATTGAAAGAACATTCGATTACATTTCAGTTTCCCATCCGGTATTCTGTACAATCCGAGCATTTCTATTAATCTCCGTTTGAGGAATAGGAAAGAGGCTCATACGTTTTGAATAAACACGTGTTTCCCAAACCTTACGTTTATAGAAAAGTAATGGATCTTTTGCATCGTCTGAGGCCATATCTACAGTAACATCAAATCCGACCATGTCACCTCCTTCACCACCATTATGCCATGACGGATAAATCCAGCCATCACCGGTTGCCATATCGGCTACCCCCCAACGACGTACGTCAAAATAATGATGATTTTCATAGGACAACTCAAGAAGACGTTCACGATAAATCACTTTTTTCACAAATTCCTTATCATATGAATCCAAGGTAATTCGTTCAAACCCACGTTTATCTGTCGGAGTTAAGTCTTCAGCCAACAAACCTTTATATTCCGGGATACCGGCTCTCAAACGAATCTTATTCACATAGTTTATAGCCGTACCTATATCATCCAATTCACAACACGCTTCGGCATAATTCAAATAAATCTCAGAAAGACGGATATAAACATAATAATTCACTCCTGAAACATTTGTCCTTTTTTTACGTACCAATACACCAGACCTTGGATAATCATGTCCATTCTTCGCCTGTCCGGAGTTTCCATTTAAAGAGAAATCCGTATAATAAACCAGCTTATCATCTAAATCCCATCTACGATTCTGGAATGTAAATGCAGCATAAAAACGAGGTTCACGATTATAGAACTGCTTCATGATTTTATGTTTTGAATCCGGTCTGAAATAAACAACCTTAGAAAACGGATTCTGATGAACTGTCTGACTCGTCATTTTAGCAGCAGCACCCGCTGCCGTTAAATCATCATCTGTGTAAGTAAAATACTCAGGATCTTTTTCTATACTGAGCCCGTTTTCCGTAAAAAACAAATCTATCATCTGCAAAGGTGCAGCCAAAGCTCCACCGCCAGATTGAGCATTCGTTATTCCACTGTGCTTAGGGGTCATTGTATAATAAATGTTCCACTCGCCTCCTGTCCTAAAAAAAATCATTTCCGTATTCTCCGTCCGCCCCAATGAAGCTTGAGTTACAGATGTATATGGACATGAAGAAGCTACGTCTGACGTCGCCGCCCCTTTTTTGTCCAAATACAATAATTGAAAACCTGGATTGTTTTTCATAAAATTCTCAGCAGCGGTCTTAGCTTTTTCCCATTTTTCTCTACTATAAGTTTGTGGAAAAAGATGCTTTCCATCAACATTTGTCAAATTCTTATAGTAAGAATCGCCATTAAACAATGGACTGGCGGCATACAATAAAAGCTCCGAACGGATTGCTTCTACCGCTTCTTTGGTAATATTACCAGCAAATTGCGGATTCATAGCCCCATCTTCCCCAAAGTGGGACTTTAACCTACCTTCAGATAGAATTGCGTCGAACTCACCTACCATATAATCTACACATTCATCTACCGAACTACGTTCACGCATCATCGCCTCCACATCTCCTTCAACATCAAATACTTCATCTCCAATAATGACAAACGGACCATATAGCTTAAACAAATTATAGTAATAAATGCTACGTAAAGCACGTGCCTCAGCTTTAGACCACAAGCGTTCGTATTCTTCCATTGCCGTACAACGATCAATATTGGCCATATAAATATTTGCTTTTTGAATACCTTTATAATAAGATTTCCACATATTCTCCACATAGCCGGTAGAAGGGTATAAAGTACCTAAATTAATATGATTAGAATTACATTGATCCCATGGTAACTTTGCTTCCAAGCAAGCAGGTGTCCAAATTCCTTTTGTTTCGTCATCACCGCCCGTATAATTCTGACTAGTTTCATCCGGCAAATAAGAGTATGTGTTGGAAAGCCACTGTAATGCCAGTCCTCGATTCGAAAAAACAGCATCCAAAGAAACCACATTGGAAGGAACACTGTCAAAATAGCTTTCACAAGATGTGCATACCATCATTGACAGCGCAGCCATAAATATACTTTTTACAATTTTCTTCATAATCTAAATAAAAAAATAATTAAAATATACATTTCTCTTAAAGGTTAATAGCTACACCTATCGTATACGAAGAAACATTAGGATAAGAAATACCATTATTCGTATTCAACTCAGGATCCCACAACTTAAATTTACTGAAAGTAAGCACATTAGATCCCATTATATAGAACCGACCACCACTTAAGAAACTTTTCTTTGTCCACGCTTTAGGAAAATAATAAGAAACGGTAAATTGTTTTAAGCGTAAGAAACTCATATCTTTCTGCCACCATGTACTTGTCTGAAAGTTATTTATATTTGAAGGATCAGCAGAAGACCATGCCAATCGTGGATAAAATACATTGTCATTAGAAGGATCGTCTTTACTCCAACGATCGGTGATATTAGCATACAAGGTTCCACCTCCGGTAGAACTGGTAAATGGACGTATACCAGACCCTTCCATTACCCGATCAGCTCCGGCAGTTCCCTGAAATAAAATACCAACACCAATATTTTTATAACGAAAATCACCACCAAATCCATAATAATATTTAGGAACATCTCCACGGCCAATTTTGCACATATCATATTCATCAATATGACCGTCACCATTCAAGTCCTTATACTTAATGTCACCTGGTTTAACCAATTGGCCCGGATAAGTTTCTCCAAATTGGGTGATGTTTCTTTCCTTAATTTCTTCCTCGCTTTCATACAATCCTTCAGCTATATATCCAAATCTCGCAAGTACATTAGTACCTCTTTTCTCCAACCATGGATAAGCTGGAGCAGGCTCTGCATTTTCAATAATTTCATCTTCATTCATTGTAAAGTTTCCACGAAGAGAAACCGTCCAGTCTTTACCAAATTGATGATTATATTCAAATGAAGCTTCAAATCCTTTATTCTCCACTATACCAACATTACCGGAAGCACTTACGGCAAAACCGGCATAGAGCGGCAAATTATTACGCGATACAAAAATCTTATCACGGTGCTCTTTAAACAGATCAAAAACAAAAGCTAAGTCATTATTCAAGAAGTTGATTTCAATACCTAAATCCTGTTTCAAAATAGTACACCAACGAGCTTGGTAACCATATTTATTAATGCCAATACCACCTTGTGCCCAAGAATTACTATATCCATTTTTACTTGTTATTTCAGTTTCAAAACCAAAACGGGTATCGCCTAAACTATCACTACCGACCAATCCATGTGAATAACGAAATTTCAAGAAAGAAATATACGGAGTAACAGATGCCCAGAATTTCTCATTTGAAGGTACCCAACCAACAGCCATAGCAGGGAAAACTCCAAAACGATGTCCAGGAGAGAAGTTTTCAGAACCGGTATATCCAACGTTACCCTCTATAAAATAGCGATCATTATATGAATAAGTGACACGGGAAGAAAGACTCATTTGTTTATAAGGTAATGAATTTATCAAATTATCTCCATTTGCATCGCGATAGTCCCGCATATTAAATAACAAAAGTCCGCTTACATTATGTACACCGCCAAATAATCTCTTATAATTTAAAGCGGCCTCTGCATAAAATGTACGATAAACTTGTTTGTCTCTTTCAAAATTAACAGTTGAATTACCTTTATACTCTTCTTGCAAAATTAAATTACCTGCTTCATCAAAGAGATTACCGTCATCTACCCAAACATCACCATTTTTTCTTCCAGCTGGCTTCCAGGTACTGTCATCAACCTTATAATTTAATTGCTGATTCGCCCGAACGTCGAATGCAATCAGTGCGTGAGCCGTAAAACCCTTACTCCAATCCCAGAAATCAAGATCCTGTGTTACTTTCAGATTAGAATTAATCTGTGTCTTATATTCTGTTTTGTAACCTCTGCGGGTTAATGTCACATAGGGACTATCAAATTCACGTTGATACTGACTAAAACCTGGATTACTCCCATCTGGATACTCTACCGGATAAATTACCGGATTAATCATCATCGCTTTCGAGAAAATATCATTTAAATCAACGGCAGGATAATTCCCACTTGAAAACCAACCATTCACGCCAACATCCATTGTTGTTTTTTTAGTAGCTTTTAAATTGATATTAGTTAAAAAGTTGTAACGGTTATAAGAAATTTCTGTACTGTATGGCTGTTTAGGATCCGTTTTTGTCAAACCGGATTCATCATAATAAGAAAGTGAAATATAATAAGAAGCATTAGGAGCTCCACCACGAACATTCAAGTTTGCACGACGATTACGTCCGAAATTCTTATAAAGTTCTTTCATCCAATCGACATTCGGATAAAGATATTTATTAACAGTACGATCATTGCTTGTATTAGGAATCAAACCATTTGCCATTTTAGTATTTTCAATATACTGTTGTGAATAATAAGGAGCACCATATGTATTATTATAGGCTTCATTTACTGCATCCATATATTCATAACCGTCTACCAAATCCGGAATGCGTGTCAAACGAGTAAAACCTTCATAATAATCAACTGAAAATTTAGGCTCACTTACTATTCCTGGTTTAGTCGTAATAAGAATAACACCATTACCACCACGTACTCCATAAACAGCTGTAGAAGCCGCATCTTTCAAAACTGTAACCGATTCAATATCTTCCGGATCCAACTGTTTGAAATCACGTTCAATGCCATCCACTAATATCAATGGCCCTTTATTTGTATTCGTCATGGAAGAGATACCACGAATCCAAATATCGGAATCATCCTGACCAGGAACACCCGTACGTTGTACAGCAACCAAACCAGAAATACGACCGGCTAAAATAGAACTCATATTTGCTACTGGTGCCTTAATATGTTCCATTTTTAAGGTCGATTGAGCACCTACAACTGAGACTTTACGCATGGTACCGTAGCCAACAACTTGCACCTCGTCCAACGTTGTTACATCATCTTGCAAAGTAATATCGAGTACCGTTCCATTTACTTTCTTTTCCTGAGTTTGATAACCAATATAACTGACCACCAATATCGGATCTTTTGTTGTTAGTGTAAGATTATATGTACCATTCATATCTGTGATAGTTCCATTAGAGGTACCCTTTTCCTGAATGGTTACGCCAATCATTAGTTCACCTGTTGTATCCGTCACACGCCCGGTTACTTTTACAGGATTTGCCGCCTGCACCATCAGTGAGACAGTTAATAAGAAAAGGCACATAATTCCTCTTCCTAATGCAATAAATCCATTTGAATTCATAAGTTTTTACTAAATCTATTTGAAGTTTATTTTTCCTAAATGAGATCAATTTATCTTATTATTGAAAACTGAGAAGTACTAACAATCTATACAAAAGAGGAGTATCATGTTTTTCAACTTTAGTCAACAAAGTTTTTTTAAAATGCGAAAGTTTATGGCGGCAGTATTCTTCTGCCGCCATACTTCTTGCAATATAAAAATTACCAGTTCATTATTTAACAACAACTTTTACAGTCGTAGTCATTTCGTCTTCCACAATACGAACAATATAGAATCCTTTTCCCATGATTGGGAGTTCTATATTTTCTCCTGAAGTAATAACATTGGAAACTAATTGTCCGTTAATATTATATAGAGCTATCTTAGCAGTATTTTTCATACCAGAAACAAAAATAGCATTATCTAAAGTATACACAATATATGTATTCTCATTCTGATCGACAACTTGTTCAATACCAACGGGGGGAGCAGGAATATATGCTACATTCTTTAATGTAGGATAACTTACTTCTTCGTCAATCGTCCAGATATTTTCAAAATCGAATTTTGCATCATTATAAGGAATTTGTGTCAAGAATTCATTATCCTCCACAGGAGTAGCGTAATGCTCTATCGGACTTTCTACCACACCACCTTCTTTAGTAACATAACCTTGACTTTCCCAATCGTTCTCAGATATTTTACCATCCATCAAGAACCTTTCAGCATCAAAATTAAATACATTTCCTGTAAAGTTTATTATACCACGCGGGTTATTCTTCTGATCGCCTCCATTGGCGCCAATAAATGAGCCTGATGCAACACTTCCCTGCAGATTACCAATTGAAACACAATCTTCAATTGTAACTGTACAATCGGCGTCAACCAAACCGACAAATCCACCAACCCAGCCATAACTGTGAGAAGGATTCAATTTCACACTACCGGCAAAATAACAATTTTTCATTGTTACATTACCTGCAGCAACACCAAAGAAACCTCCGGCTTGGCTATAAGCAAAAACTTCTGCATTTACAAATGAATTAGTAATAGTAACATTACTACAATTACCACCAACAAACCCACCGACATGGTCACGTCCCACAACTTTACCAGTCAAATAACACTGATCAAAAGTTGTTTCTTTAGCAGAACCGGCAAAACCACCTAAATCCGTACTCTTATTACCATTGGCTTGAGAACCACTGAAAGAGAAATTAGAAATCCCCAAATTCTTTATTTTAGCCCCCTTAGTTGCATTAAAGAATCCTTTAGTATTATCATCATTGGTAATAACCACCGGATTTTTAATAGTATGTCCATTACCGTCAAAGCTACCGGTGAAAGGCGATTCTAAAGAACCGAAACCTTCGAATTCAACTCCTGTCATATCAATATCATTCATCAAACAAAAACTTGCGAACAACTTATTGTTGACATCAAGTAAATCTGCAACATTGTTAATAGGAAAAACATGAGATTGCCCAACCATATTAATATCAAAAGCAGTAGTTTCAAACGGTTTCAAACCCGTAATTTCAACCTCTGGAGCTATAGATATAGTAGCTACCGTTTCACCGTCAACCTCTTTCGCACCACTAAAATCTACGATAGTACCGTCAATATAAATATATTCCTCACCTTTTGTAATTTTAAAAATCAACTTCTGCCCACACGTAGATTTAATTCTCTCTAAATTCAAACTTTCAGAAGAACTCCCGTCAGCCAATTGAATTAAAAATGCCGGCTCAGGTATACCATAAATAACAGGAGTCAAAACTTTGGACTGTTGACATTTCAATATCGGATACATATTACCTTCACCACCTTCAATAAAGGTCCATATATTATCAAAGTCCCAGCCTAACGTCTCCTTGTACCATTCAGAAGAAAGTACTTCGTCAGATTCTAATTTTTCACCATTATTACTAGCGTTATCATAAACATCGGAAGGAGCAGAAGATGACAAATCCGTTCCTTTATAAGAAGCATAGTGATCAACATAATTATTGGTTAATGTAGCAGTTGATGTACGACCGTTCTCACCAATACAATATGTAGCTTCACTACAATAAATACCACTGGCAAGACAAACATTATTCTCTACAAATACTTTACCATCCGCATCAACCAAAGAGAAAATACCACCGGCACGTCCTTTCGTTGCCCGAATATTTCCTGAGAAATAACATCTTTCTACCGTACCGTAATTCACAACTCCTACAACGCCACCAGCCTGATATTCTCTCGAATAAACTTTAGCCATAGAGTAACAGTCACTTACCGTAGTTCCGGTTATTACTTTTTCAGCAGAACCTTCTTCTTCTACCTCCATTTTCTCTACCTTACCTACAATTGAACCAATATGGTCACGACCTGCAATATAGGAAGCCTGATCTACAAAACATTCTGAGATATTACAGCCATTTGCATAACCAACAATAGCACCTACATCTTCATTACCATTAAGATAAGCACCTGCAATACCTACTCTTTTTATAGTAGCTCCCGTTGCCTCACCAAACAGACCTACACGCCCCTGTTCTTCGTTTATATAACGTAAATTATGGATTGTATATCCCTGGCCATCTAATGTACCGGTAAAAACATCCATCAATTCCCAATCTTTTGTCAAATAAATATCAGCACCTAACTTAAAATCACCTGCCAAATCATACTTAACACATCTCAAGTCTTCCTCATCCATAATGGTGTAAGCAACACCTTTCACCTCTAACTCATAAGTTTTTGTGCAACCTTTTACATAATTATCACCCTGGTCTACAAAAGTCAAAGTAGTTTTACCATCTTTCAAGAAAGAAACTTTACCCTTACTATCGATTGTGGCAATTTCGGGATTAGAGCTGGTATAAGTAATAGTTCTACCAGAAGCTGGTATGGCTTCTGCATTAAAAGTTTTACCAGGCAAACATCTCTCCGGGAAAGAAGGTATGTAGATATAATTCTCTAATGGAACCTGAACATTAGATAATGATGGATATGTATTTTCTACCATTGTCCATATACCAGCATCAAAGTTAACGTCACCAAGCCAAAATTGTGCAGTTTTCAATTCATCCAAATCAAGATATCCTCCATCATAAGAATCATTTGCATTGTTAGAACGTGCTATTTCTACATTATTTTCATACAATTTCAAACCGCTCCATGAATAACTATTACTGATTGTACTAACAGCATTACTGTCTTCCGCGGGATTATCCGCACCTAAAATAGCATTTGCACCACCAGCATCTCCACTACCAGCCTTTATATAAGAAGATAATGTTACACAATTAGTAATAGTCAAACTATTACCGTCATTAAGAGCTACAATACCTCCAGAACGTCCTTCGGGACACACAGCAACACCACTAAAATAACAACGATCGACTACTGAATTTATACTTGCACCGATAATACCACCCGCTTGATAACTGGAACTAACCACAGCTGCATTGGAATAACAATTCGAAACCTGTGTCATAATATTATCGTCATCATCAACCTTTTTAGTCCCCCCAATAATACCACCAGTGTGATCCCAACCATAAACAAGCCCAGATGTATAGCATTCACTCACTTTAGCACCATATGAATTACCAATAACAGCACCTACATCTTGATGCCCAAAAATTTCCACACCTACTAAACGCAAATTTTTCACTGTTACCTTTGTAGAAGATACATCCTCTATTTTAGCAGTACCAATAAAACCAACTGAATTTTGTTCCGGACGATTGATCTTTAATCCATAAATTGTAAACCCCTTACCATCAATCGTACCCGTAAATGGAGAATCGTTTGTTCCAATAGGTTCCCATTCTTTTGATAAAGTAATATTGTTCTCAAGAACATAATCACCATTCAAATTCTCAGCAATAGCCTTTAAACCATTTTCATCTGTAATCTTAATTTGGCCCCAAACACCAATAGAAGAAAAACAAGCCAGAGCAAACATTGCTGTCTTTGCACATAGTAACTTTGTTTTCATAATAATTAAATTTTAAAATAACGATTAATATTTTATTGCAAAGTTATCGAAGTGCAAACAAATAAACAATATACGAAAAAACTATTAATAAACAAGTGTACATTTATGTCCCTTTTTAGTTCATTCACGTCCCCAGTACTTCTGTTACATTCTTCACACCATGTACCCAATCATCTATATTATATAAAACTTTAGTAACTTCTGAAAGAAATAGATAAGGAGATGGTTATTTCTACATCGAAAGCAACAACAATATTCAAAAGCCATCAGTATATAGATAGAAAATAAAAAAATAAAGGGACACAAAAGGCAATGGGATATATCTGAACAAATAGCTTCTTACCAATCTTGTTACAAGCATTGTTTTGTATTCAAACAATTTAGAATACGATAGTAAGCTACATTTATACCATACAAAGAACAACACTTTTCCATACATATTAAGTATATTATCACTGCACAAAAACTATAAGTGTACTGAATAAGTTGACACTTTATAAATCAAAAAAAGTATGTTAATTAAAAGAAAACCTCACAGAAAGTTTACAGAATTGGAAAGTAAGT
>UMHU01008285.1_pt1 | contig 66379 bp, 60 predicted proteins | sample 1965591 | NCBI WGS metagenome assembly UMHU01 (sample SAMEA4836101, study PRJEB28245) | human gut metagenome | biome: gut microbiome; material: fecal sample | place: Denmark | collected 2008
GGGCCAGAGCTTCAATGATTTCGCCTGATTTCGTAGGCCATACAGTTGCAGTTCATAACGGAAATAAATTTATTCCTGTATACGTTACCGAAAATATGGTAGGTCACAAGTTGGGCGAATTTGCTCCAACTCGTACTTTCAGAGGACACGCTGGTAACAAGAAAAAATAACAGGATTTATCTGAAATAATAAAGTAATAAATATAATGGGAGCAAGAAAAAAAATATCGGCTGAAAAAAGAAAGGAAGCCCTTAAGACCATGTATTTTGCTAAATTGCAAAATGTTCCTACTTCTCCTCGCAAAATGCGTCTCGTGGCTGACATGATTCGCGGGATGGAAGTGAACAGAGCACTTGGCGTTTTGAAGTTTTCTTCAAAAGAAGCTGCTGCAAGAGTGGAGAAATTGCTGCGCTCTGCTATAGCTAACTGGGAGCAGAAAAACGAACGTAAAGCTGAAAGCGGCGAATTATTTGTAACTAAGATTTTTGTTGATGGTGGTGCTACACTCAAACGAATGAGACCGGCTCCGCAGGGTAGAGGTTACAGAATCCGCAAACGTTCAAATCACGTAACATTGTTCGTTGGTTCTAAAAGTAATAACGAAGATCAAAATTAAGGTAAATGGGACAAAAAGTTAATCCAATAAGCAACCGTTTAGGAATTATCAGAGGATGGGATTCTAACTGGTATGGTGGAAATGATTACGGTGATTCTTTGCTGGAAGATAGCAAGATCCGTAAATATCTTAATGCTAGACTTGCAAAGGCAAGCGTTTCAAGAATCGTGATCGAACGTACATTGAAACTCGTTACTATTACTGTTTGTACAGCTCGTCCGGGTATTATTATCGGTAAAGGTGGCCAGGAAGTTGATAAGTTGAAAGAAGAGTTGAAGAAGGTTACCGACAAAGATATTCAGATCAATATCTTTGAAGTAAAAAGACCGGAACTGGATGCTGTGATTGTTGCTAACAACATCGCTCGTCAGGTAGAAGGTAAAATTGCCTATCGCCGTGCCATTAAGATGGCTATCGCAAATACTATGCGTATGGGTGCTGAAGGTATCAAAATTCAGATTTCAGGACGTTTGAATGGAGCTGAAATGGCTCGTTCTGAAATGTATAAAGAAGGAAGAACTCCGTTGCACACTTTTAGAGCAGATATCGATTATTGTCATGCGGAAGCTTTGACTAAAGTGGGTCTTCTCGGTATTAAAGTTTGGATTTGTAGAGGTGAAGTATTTGGTAAGAAAGAATTGGCTCCGAACTTTACACAAAACAAAGAAAGTGGTCGTGGAAACAATGGTGGAAACAACGGCGGCGGAAAGAACTTCAAAAGAAAGAAAAATAATCGCTAAACGAATTTGAATTTTAGGAAACTATGTTACAACCGAAAAAGACAAAATTCAGAAGACAACAGAAAGGACGGGCTAAAGGTGTTGCACAAAGAGGCAACCAGCTTGCTTTTGGTTCTTTTGGAATTAAGGCTTTGGAAACGAAATGGATCACAGGCCGCCAGATTGAAGCTGCTCGTATTGCAGTAACAAGATATATGCAACGTCAGGGACAAATTTGGATTCGTATATTCCCGGATAAACCTATTACAAGAAAACCTGCTGATGTACGTATGGGTAAAGGTAAGGGTGCTCCCGAAGGATTCGTGGCTCCTGTTACTCCGGGTAGAATTATTATTGAAGCAGAAGGTGTTTCTTATGAAATCGCAAAAGAAGCTCTTCGCTTAGCTGCTCAAAAACTTCCTATCACTACGAAGTTTGTAGTGAGACGTGATTATGATATTCAAAATCAAAATGCGTAACGTTTATGAAAATTGCAGAAATTAAAGAAATGTCTACTGCTGACTTAGCAGAAAGAATTGAAGCAGAAGTAGTGAATTATAACCAGACGGTTATTAACCATGCTATTTCTCCTCTGGAAAACCCTGCGCAAATTAAACAGTTACGCAGGACTATTGCGCGTATGAAAACAGAGTTGCGCGAAAGAGAACTTAACAATAAATGATCCTCGATGGAAGCAAGAAATTTAAGAAAAGAAAGAACAGGTGTTGTATTGAGCAATAAGATGGATAAAACCGTTACTGTTGCTGCCAAATTCAAGGAAAAACACCCTATATATGGTAAGTTCGTTAGTAAAACGAAGAAGTACCATGCTCACGATGAAAAGAATGAATGCAATGTAGGTGATACAGTACGCATTATGGAAACTCGTCCTTTGAGCAAGACTAAGAGATGGAGATTAGTAGAAATAATTGAAAGAGCTAAGTAATTATGATACAAGTAGAATCCAGACTTACAGTATGTGACAACAGTGGAGCTAAAGAAGCTCTTTGTATCCGCGTTTTGGGCGGTACAAGACGTCGCTATGCTTCAGTAGGGGACGTTATTGTCGTTTCTGTAAAGAGCGTCATTCCCTCGGGTGATATTAAAAAAGGTGCAGTGTCTAAAGCTTTGATCGTACGTACTAAGAAAGAAATCCGTCGTCCCGATGGCTCTTATATACGTTTTGATGATAATGCTTGCGTTTTGTTAAACAATGCAGGTGAAATTAGAGGTAGTCGTATTTTCGGTCCGGTAGCTCGTGAACTTCGTGCTACTAACATGAAAGTTGTGTCACTCGCTCCTGAAGTACTTTAATTTTGTAAAAGATTTAAGTAATGAGTAAATTACATATTAAAAAAGGCGATACAGTATGTATCATAGCGGGAGAATCTAAAAGCCAAGATCGTAGTAATGGCACTTGGAAAACCGGGAAGGTTTTGAAGGTTCTTGTAAAAGAACAGAAGGTGATAGTGGAAGGCTTTAACATGATATCAAAGAGTACTAAACCGAATGCGAAGAATCCGCAGGGTGGTATCATTAAACAGGAAGCACCTATTCACATCTCTAACGTTGCATTGGTGGATCCGAAAACTGGTAAGCCTACTCGCGTTGCTATTAAAGTTAAAGAAGATGGTACTAAAGTACGCATCGCTAAAAAATCAGGAGAGGAGATTAAGTAATGAGTAATACTGCAAGCCTTAAGAAAGAATATGCAGAGCGTATTGCGCCTGCACTGAAGTCAAAGTTCCAGTACTCTTCATCAATGCAGGTGCCCGTACTTAAGAAGATTGTTATCAATCAGGGGTTAGGTATGGCTGTTGCCGACAAGAAGATCATTGAAGTAGCTATTAACGAGTTGACAGCAATTACCGGCCAGAAAGCCGTAGCAACTATCTCTCGTAAAGATATCGCTAACTTTAAGTTGCGTAAGAAGATGCCGATTGGAGTAATGGTTACTTTGCGTCGTGAAAGAATGTACGAATTCCTAGAAAAATTGGTTCGCGTGGCTCTACCACGTATCCGTGACTTCAAAGGTATTGAAAGTAAGTTCGATGGAATGGGTAACTATACCCTTGGTATTCAGGAGCAAATAATTTTCCCTGAAATTAATATCGATAGTATTACAAGAATTCTCGGAATGAATATTACCTTTGTAACCTCTGCGCAGACAGATGAAGAAGGTTATGCCTTGTTGAAGGAATTCGGTTTACCGTTTAAAAACGCTAAAAAAGACTGATAAATTATGGCAAAGGAATCAATGAAAGCACGCGAAGTTAAGCGTGCTAAATTAGTAGCCAAATATGCCGAAAGAAGAGCTGCTTTGAAGCAAATTGTGAGAACAGGTGATCCTGCTGATGCTTTTGAAGCAGCACAGAAATTGCAGGAACTGCCTAAGAATTCTAATCCGATCCGCATGCACAATCGTTGCAAGCTGACTGGTCGTCCGAAAGGATATATCCGTCAATTCGGTATTTCAAGAATCCAGTTCCGCGAGATGGCATCTAACGGCCTTATTCCAGGTGTAAAGAAAGCAAGCTGGTAATTTTATTGTTTAAATATTGTCAGGGTAGTCCTGATTAATTTAATTATTTATTATATGACTGATCCAATAGCAGATTATTTGACGAGGTTGCGGAACGCTATTCAAGCAAAGCACAGAGTTGTTGAAGTTCCCGCTTCAAATTTGAAAAAAGAAATCACAAAGATTCTTTTTGAAAAAGGCTACATTCTTAATTATAAGTTTGTAGAAGATGGTCCTCAGGGAACGATCAAGGTTGCCTTGAAGTACGATTCAGTTAACAAGGTTAACGCAATCAAAAAACTTGTAAGAATATCTTCTCCGGGTTTACGCCAGTATACCGGTTACAAAGATATGCCGCGTGTTATTAATGGTTTGGGTATTGCTATTATATCTACTTCCAAAGGTGTAATGACAAACAAAGAAGCTGCTGAGCTGAAAATCGGTGGTGAAGTATTGTGTTATGTATATTAATAGGAGGAAAAAGCAATGTCAAGAATAGGAAAATTACCCATTAGTATTCCTGCGGGAGTAACAGTTACTCTGAAGGATAATGTGGTTACCGTAAAGGGACCCAAAGGCGAAATGAGCCAATATGTGAATCCTGCTATCAATGTTTCTATTGAAGATGGACACGTAACTTTAAGTGAAAACGAAAATGCAATGCTTGATAATCCGAAGCAAAAACATGCTTTCCACGGTTTGTACCGTTCATTGGTTCACAACATGGTTGTGGGCGTATCTGAAGGTTACAAGAAAGAGTTGGAGCTTGTCGGTGTAGGTTATCGTGCTTCTAACCAGGGAAACATCATTGAATTGGCCTTAGGTTACACACACAATATCTTTATACAGTTGCCTTCTGAGGTTAAAGTAGAGACAAAATCTGAAAGAAATAAGAATCCTCTTATTATCTTAGAGTCTTGCGATAAACAGTTGCTAGGTCAAGTTTGCTCTAAAATACGTTCTTTCCGTAAGCCTGAACCATATAAGGGAAAAGGTATTAAGTTTGTTGGCGAAGAGATTCGCAGAAAGTCTGGTAAATCAGCCGGCGCTAAGTAGATTAAATAAATTTATATCATCATGACAACAAAAATAGAAAGACGAATTAAGATCAAATATAGAGTACGCAATAAAGTGTCAGGTACTGCTGCATGTCCGCGTATGAGTGTATTTAGAAGTAACAAGCAAATCTATGTCCAGATTATCGACGATTTGTCAGGTAAGACTTTGGCAGCTGCTTCATCTCTTGGTATGACTGAGAAGTTACCCAAAAAAGAGCAAGCTGTTAAGGTTGGGGAAATGATTGCTAAAAAGGCTCAGGAAGCAGGTATTACTACCGTTGTTTTCGACCGTAATGGTTACTTGTATCATGGGAGAGTAAAAGAAGTAGCTGATGCTGCTCGTAACGGTGGACTTAAATTTTAATCATTATGGCAGGAGTAAATAATAGAGTTAAAGTTTCTAACGATATAGAACTGAAAGATAGACTGGTTGCTATCAATCGTGTTACTAAGGTAACCAAAGGTGGTAGAACTTTTAGTTTCTCTGCAATTGTTGTTGTAGGTAACGAAGAAGGAATCATTGGTTGGGGGCTTGGTAAAGCAGGTGAAGTAACAGCGGCTATCGCAAAGGGTGTTGAATCTGCTAAGAAAAATCTGGTTAAAGTTCCGGTTTTGAAAGGTACGGTTCCTCACGAACAAACAGCAAAATTTGGTGGAGCTGAAGTATTCATCAAGCCTGCATCCCACGGAACCGGTGTTGTAGCTGGTGGTGCTATGCGTGCTGTATTGGAGAGTGTTGGTGTAACAGATGTTTTGGCCAAATCAAAAGGTTCTTCCAATCCGCACAACTTGGTTAAGGCTACTATCATGGCTTTAGGCGAAATGCGTGATGCAAGAATGGTTGCTCAGAACAGAGGAATTAGTGTTGAAAAAGTATTTAGAGGATAAGGAGGAGATATGTCAACTATAAAGATCAAACAAGTTAAAAGCAGAATTGGTGCTCCAGCTGATCAAAAAAGAACTCTTGATGCACTGGGACTTCGTAAACTGAATCGTGTGGTTGAGCACGAATGTACTCCTTCAATTCTTGGGATGGTAGATAAGGTTAAACACTTGGTTACCATTGTTAAGTAATTATTTGTTGAATATAAAACGAATTACAATATGAACTTAAGTAATTTAAAACCTGCAGAAGGCTCTACTAAAACAAGAAAAAGAATCGGACGCGGTCCGGGATCTGGTTTAGGAGGTACTTCTACAAGAGGTCATAAAGGAGCTAAATCAAGATCTGGATACTCTAAAAAGATCGGTTTTGAAGGTGGTCAGATGCCTCTTCAACGTCGTGTACCTAAATTTGGTTTTAAGAATATCAATCGCGTAGAATATAAGGCTATTAATCTTGATACAATTCAGAAATTGGCTGAAGCTAAGAATTTGGAGAAAGTAGGTGTTAATGACTTTATCGAAGCTGGATTTATTTCTTCAAGCCAGTTGGTAAAAGTATTAGGTAACGGAACTTTGACTACTAAGCTGGATGTAGAAGCTCATGCATTTTCAAAGAGTGCAACTGCTGCTATCGAAGCTATAGGTGGAACTGTAGTAAAACTCTGATTCAATGAGAAAAGCTATTGAAACATTAAAGAATATATGGAAGATTGAGGATCTGAGACAGCGGATCCTCATCACCATATTGTTTGTGGCGATTTACCGTTTTGGTTCGTATGTTGTGCTGCCTGGTATTAATCCGGGTATGCTGACACAATTGCATCAACAAACAAGCGAAGGCCTTTTAGCCTTGTTAAACATGTTCTCAGGAGGAGCATTTTCTAATGCCTCTATTTTTGCATTAGGAATTATGCCTTATATCTCTGCATCTATCGTTATCCAGTTGTTGGGAATTGCTGTGCCATATTTCCAGAAGCTGCAACGGGAGGGAGAGAGCGGCAGAAGAAAAATGAACCAGTATACACGTTATTTGACGATTGCTATCCTTTTGGTTCAGGCCCCTTCTTATTTGCTCAATCTTAAAATGCAGGCTGGACCTTCCTTAAATGCTTCATTAGATTGGACTCTGTTCATGGTTACTTCTACCATTATTCTGGCAGCTGGAAGTATGTTTATCTTGTGGCTTGGTGAAAGAATCACAGATAAGGGTATTGGTAATGGTATTTCATTTATCATTTTGATTGGTATCATTGCTCGTCTTCCGCAGTCTTTGGCTCAGGAATTTATTTCCCGTATGACTGATAAGACAGGAGGAATGATCATGTTTTTGTTTGAAATGGTATTCCTGTTGATAGTAATTGCCGGTGCGATTCTTTTAGTGCAAGGAACGAGAAAGATTCCTGTACAGTATGCAAAAAGAATTGTTGGTAATAAACAGTATGGTGGTGCAAGACAGTATATCCCTTTGAAGGTAAATGCTGCAGGTGTAATGCCTATCATCTTTGCTCAGGCGATAATGTTTATCCCGATCACTTTAATTGGATTTTCGAATGTCAATAATGTGAGCGGTTTTGTACGTGCATTTACTGATCATACGAGTTTCTGGTATAACTTTGTTTTTGCTGTAATGATTATATTGTTTACATACTTCTATACGGCAATTACGATTAATCCGAACCAGATGGCTGAAGATATGAAGAGAAATAACGGTTTCATCCCGGGTATCAAGCCTGGTAAGAAAACGGCTGAATACATTGACGATATAATGTCGCGTATTACATTGCCCGGTTCTTTCTTCTTGGCTTTGGTTGCCATTATGCCTGCATTTGCCGGTTTGATTGGTGTGAAAGCTGAGTTTGCTCAATTCTTCGGTGGTACATCTTTGTTAATTCTTGTAGGTGTAGTTCTTGATACGCTGCAACAGGTTGAAAGTCATTTGTTAATGAGACATTATGACGGTCTGTTGAAATCGGGTCGTATTAAGGGGCGTGCTGGTGTAGCCGCATATTAATTCTTTTAATAGAAATGATATTTCTTAAAACAGAAGATGAAATTGAGCTGCTCCGTCAGAGTAATTTGCTTGTAGGAAAAACATTGGCTGAAGTTGCTAAATTGATTAAGCCAGGCATAACCACTCGTGAATTGGATAAAGTCGCCGAAGAGTTTATTAGAGATAATGGAGCTGTTCCGACTTTCAAAGGATTTCCTAATCAATATGGAGATCCGTTTCCTGGTTCTTTATGTACTTCTGTCAATGATGAAGTCGTACATGGTATTCCGGGAGATATTGTTTTGAAAGAAGGCGATATTGTATCTGTGGATTGTGGAACTTATATGAATGGTTTTTGTGGTGATTCAGCGTATACGTTTTGTGTAGGCGAGGTGGACGAGGAAGTTCGGAATTTGTTGAAAGTTACTAAGGAGGCATTATATATAGGTATTCAGAATGCTGTACAAGGTAAGAGAATCGGTGATATTGGATATGCTATTCAACAATATTGTGAATCCCATTCTTATGGCGTAGTACGTGAGTTTGTCGGTCATGGCATTGGTAAGGAGATGCATGAGGATCCTCAGGTTCCTAATTATGGTAAAAGAGGATACGGTACGCTATTGAAAAAGGGACTTTGTATTGCAATAGAACCTATGATAACTTTGGGTAATCGGCAAGTTATAATGGAGCGTGACGGATGGACTGTGAGAACAAGAGACCGGAAATGTGCTGCACATTTTGAGCATACCATTGCAGTAGGTGCAGGCGAGGCGGATATTCTTTCATCATTTAAATTCATTGAAGAAGTTTTAGGAGATAAAGCAATATAGTATGGCAAAGCAATCTGCAATAGAACAAGATGGAGTTATAGTTGAAGCATTGTCTAATGCAATGTTTCGTGTTGAATTAGAAAACGGGCATGAAATTACTGCTCATATTTCTGGTAAGATGAGAATGCACTACATTAAAATCTTGCCGGGAGATAAAGTAAGAGTTGAAATGTCTCCTTACGATTTATCAAAAGGAAGAATTGTATTTAGATATAAATAAAAATTAGATATGAAAGTAAGAGCATCATTAAAGAAACGTACGCCAGAATGTAAGATCGTTAGACGTAATGGCCGTTTGTATGTTATTAACAAGAAAAATCCTAAGTATAAACAACGTCAAGGATAATTTATTATTTTTGCAAAAAAAATAATTTAATATATGGCTATAAGAATAGTTGGTGTAGATTTACCTCAGAATAAGAGAGGTGAGATTGCGTTGACCTATGTATATGGAATAGGTCGTAGTAGTTCAGCAAAAATTTTAGATAAAGCTGGTGTAGACAAAGATCTGAAGGTGAAAGACTGGACAGATGATCAGGCTGCAAAGATTCGTGAGATCATCGGTGCAGAGTATAAGGTTGAAGGTGATCTTCGTTCTGAAATACAATTGAACATTAAGCGATTAATGGATATTGGTTGTTATCGTGGTGTACGTCACCGTATTGGACTACCCGTTAGAGGTCAGAGCACCAAGAACAATGCACGTACTCGTAAGGGTAGAAAGAAAACCGTTGCTAATAAGAAAAAAGCTACTAAATAATAATTGTTGATATGGCAAAAAAAACAGTTGCAGCTAAAAAGAGAAATGTGAAAGTAGACGCTAATGGACAGTTGCATGTTCATTCATCTTTCAACAATATTATTGTTTCTCTTGCAAATAGTGAAGGGCAGATTATTTCTTGGTCATCTGCTGGAAAAATGGGATTTAGAGGTTCTAAAAAGAATACTCCTTATGCAGCGCAGATGGCTGCCCAAGATTGCGCGAAAGTGGCATATGATCTTGGCCTGAGAAAGGTAAAAGCATACGTAAAGGGACCGGGTAACGGACGTGAGTCTGCTATTAGAACTATCCACGGTGCAGGTATCGAAGTTACTGAAATCATTGACGTAACTCCGCTTCCACATAATGGTTGTCGTCCTCCGAAAAGACGTAGAGTTTAAAATTTACCTTTAATGAAAATGATACTTGATTTTGTTTTTGGATTGCATCAAATTCTTCTCTGTAATCGCGGCTGCAACAAATTTAAGTTCATGAATAAACAATTAAATATTTAAAAGAAATGGCTAGATATACTGGACCAAAATCAAGAATAGCCCGTAAATTCGGTGAAGGTATCTTTGGAGCTGATAAAGTTTTATCAAAGAAGAATTATCCTCCCGGACAACATGGAAATTCAAGAAAAAGAAAAACTTCAGAATACGGTATTCAGCTTCGTGAGAAACAGAAAGCTAAATATACTTATGGAGTATTAGAAAAACAATTCCGTAACTTGTTTGAGAAAGCAGAAGCCGCTAAAGGTATTACCGGTGAAATTCTTCTTCAATTGTTGGAAGGTCGCTTAGATAACATTGTATTCCGTTTGGGTATTGCGCCTACTCGCGCAGCGGCTCGTCAGTTGGTAAGTCACAGACATATTACTGTTGACGGACAGGTGGTGAACATTCCTTCATATGCAGTGAAACCCGGACAGTTGATCGGTGTTCGCGAAAGATCCAAATCTTTGGAAGTGATTGCTAATTCTCTTGCGGGTTTTAATCACAGCAAATATGCTTGGTTGGAATGGGATGAAGCTTCAAAGGTTGGCAAATTGTTGCATATTCCTGAAAGAGCAGACATTCCTGAGAACATTAAAGAGCATTTGATCGTTGAATTGTATTCTAAATAATAATTAATTTCATGGCGATATTAGCATTTCAAAAACCTGATAAAGTATTAATGTTGGAAGCGGACTCTAGATTCGGTAAGTTCGAATTTCGTCCGTTGGAACCCGGTTTTGGTATTACTGTAGGTAATGCATTACGCCGTATCCTCCTTTCTTCATTAGAGGGTTTTGCCATTACCACTATTCGCATAGATGGTGTTGAGCATGAATTTTCTAGTGTTCCTGGAGTAAAAGAGGATGTTACCAACATTATCTTGAATCTGAAGCAAGTTAGGTTCAAGCAAGTAGTTGAAGAATTCGAAAGTGAGAAAGTGAGTATCACGGTGGAGAATTCAAGTGAATTTAGAGCAGGTGACATAGGTAAATATTTGACTGGATTTGAAGTGTTAAATCCGGAATTAGTTATTTGTCATTTAGATTCTAAGTCAACTATGCAGATTGATATTACAATCAATAAGGGTCGTGGTTATGTCCCCGCTGATGAAAACCGCGAATATTGTACTGATGTGAATGTAATTCCAATCGACTCTATTTATACGCCGATACGTAATGTGAAGTATGCTGTAGAAAACTTCCGTGTAGAACAGAAGACTGACTATGAAAAGCTGATACTTGAGATTGCTACGGACGGTTCCATTCATCCGAAGGAAGCACTGAAAGAAGCTGCTAAAATTTTGATTTATCATTTCATGTTATTCTCAGACGAAAAGATTACTCTTGAGAATAATGATGTGGATGGTAACGAAGAATTTGATGAGGAAGTTCTGCATATGCGTCAATTGTTGAAAACTAAACTTGTTGATATGGACTTATCAGTTCGTGCTCTCAATTGCTTGAAGGCTGCTGATGTAGAAACTCTTGGCGATTTAGTGCAGTTCAACAAAACTGATTTGCTGAAATTCAGAAACTTCGGAAAGAAATCGCTTACCGAGCTTGATGATTTGCTGGAAAGTCTGAATCTGTCGTTTGGAACCGACATTTCTAAATATAAATTAGATAAAGAATAAAAAATGAGACATAATAAGAAATTTAATCATTTAGGTCGTACTGCTTCTCATAGAAGTGCTATGTTATCTAACATGGCTTGTTCTTTGATCAAGCACAAAAGAATCACTACGACTGTAGCAAAGGCGAAGGCGTTGAAGAAATTTGTTGAGCCTTTGATCACAAAGTCTAAAGAAGACACGACAAACTCTCGTCGTGTTGTATTTAGCAATTTGCAAGATAAGATTGCTGTAACAGAATTGTTCAAGGAAATCTCTGTGAAAATTGCAGATCGTCCGGGTGGTTATACTCGTATTATCAAGACTGGTCATCGTTTAGGTGATAATGCAGAAATGTGCTTCATTGAACTTGTTGATTACAACGAAAACATGGCAAAAGAGAAAGTTGCAAAGAAAGCTACTCGTACTCGTCGTTCGAAAAAAGCCGCTACAGAGGCTGCTCCTGTTGCTGAAGTTCTTGCAACTGAAGAACCTAAAGCTGAATCGGCAGAATAATTTAGTAATTGTTCTTATAGATATAGAAAAGGTTGCCTTGAAAAAGGTGACCTTTTTTGTTTTCAATTCTAAAGATACTTTAATTAACTCTTTCACTGAACATTCGGATTGGATATTCTGTTATATTTGCAGGGAGATATGGCAAAATTTGTAAAGGTAATATTGTTTTTGTTGTTTGCTGTAACACTTCATTGTGTAGCGAGCAATCTTTTCACTGAAATACCGGTGGAAGGTCAATATGATTTTACTTATACGGCATATTCGCAGAAAGTGACCAGTGCTCAATTGCCTTATTTCCCTGAAGGTGAGTTGTCAAGTGCAGTTCAATCCCATCAGATAATGACTTCCCGTATACAGCGTATTAATCTACTTGAATATTCAATGTCCTTGAAAGCCTTGGCTCTGAAGCTTTCATCGCGAGAAGCTGTTTTGGTGCAGCATCGTGGGCGACTATATGGTACTACTACTTCTTATTATTGTCACCCGTCGAGTGAATATTATGTCTTTACTTTAAGGCGTATTATTATTTAGCTGTTTTAATTTATTGGTTCTGTTTTATTTTGGATAATGCATCAAATATATGTGTTATTATTTATCTTATTTTTTATTCTACTAATAAATTAAACTCATTATAATATGGCAACTCAAACTATCGATGCAACGATTTTTGCATCTTCTCATCCTGATATTGTAAAACGTACAAGTCTTTCTGGAGTTATTTTTTCTGGTTTAATTTTACTTGTTGGTGTATTAGCTTTTGTCTCTACTTTTGAGATGGAAGACCGTTCTTCTACCTTAAGTATGGGATTAATGGTTATAGGCTCCGGAATGTTCTTAATTGGTATTTTCCGTTTGTTCTGGAAATCAAAAGAGGTTGTTTATCTACCTACTGGTAGTGTTGCAAAAGAACAAAGTATATTTTTTGATTTGAAATATATGGATCAATTGAAGGAAATGGTGAAATCTGGTATGTTTCCTGTTGATACGATGCTGAAAAGTGAGAGTAGTGGGAACATCCGTATGGATGTAATACTTTCCGAAGATAAGAAGTTTGCGGCTGTGCAGTTGTTCCAGTTTGTACCTTATACATATAATCCTATAACTTCAGTGCAGTATTTTACGAATGGAGAGGCATCTGCTGTAGCTGCTTTTCTGTCAAAATGTAAGTTACGCTAAGGCTTAACTTTAATTTGCAGGGAATGGGGATTAGTCGTCTATGACGGCTATCCCCATTTTTTTCATTAAAAAGCATGCATTCATATTTTGTGCAACACCATTCCTCATTTGGTAAGAGAAGGTGAGTTCATTGTTTGTAATATCTGCTTCAAAGCAGTAATTGCGAATGTTGCTCGGAAAGAGATCGATAAGAGTACCTAACATTAGGTCATGAGTAGCTATGATACCATTCGTATGTAGGGTCATGAATTGCTTGATTAAGGCAAAGGAGCCTTTCTGTTTATCGGTAGAGTTTGTACCTTTTAAAATTTCATCGAGGATAATAAATAGCTCTTCACCGGCATTTAGCTTGTCGATAATCAGTTTCAGCCGTTTTAATTCGGCGAAGAAATAGGATTCGTTGTCTGTGAGTGAGTCACTGGTGCGCAGGCTGGTAATCAATCGAGAAGGGTATAGCTTTATTTGTTCGGCCCATACGGGAGCACCGATGCAGGCAAGCAGATAGTTGATTCCTACGGTACGGAGATAAGTACTTTTACCTGCCATGTTGGCTCCGGTAATGATAATGAAGAATGGGCGTTTGGTGATATTTATATTATTGCGAATACATTTATCCCGATTCATCAGTGGATGCCCGAGTGCTTTAGCTGTCATCTCAAAAGGTTGCGAACTGATTTCCGGATAGATATATTCCGGATGATTGTAGGCGAAAGTAGCCAATGAACAATAAGCATCTATTTCTCCAATGGCTTTGAGCCAAGACGGAAGCTCCGAAGCATGATCTTCTTTCCAGGCTTCAATTCTCATGATTTGTCTCAGTTCCCAAAACAACGAGCCATTGAGAACAAAAGACATCAGCATATTGCCGCGTTGGTCGAGGGCATTCATTAGAGCTGTGAGTTTTTTAACAGCTTGCGATGCAGTTTGTTTTTTGCCGCCTACCAATTGTTGTATTTCCTGAAGAACGGTGCTTTGTAGGCTTTTTTCTTCTATTATACGGATAAGATTAGCATATGTTGCCAATATCTGAAGTTTCTTGCCATATAGGGTTTGTATTTTGGTAATGCCTTTGGAAAAAACCAAACTGAGCAAAAAGAATCCTACAAAGGCCACACTTGGTATTGTACTGGATATTATACCTGCGATAGCCAATGTAATAAGTATAATATTAGTTACAGGAACAATGATGGGAAGTGCTCGTAGCAAGATGCGATTTCGATAATAACTCGGACTGTCGGCCCAGGCTATTATCTCTTTTTCATCTGCAGATTTCCCTTTGTACAATAAGCCGAGGATACGAAAATGCTGCCGCATTTCAAATTCCGAGGTCAGTTCTTTTACTCCTTCTTGCCGTTTTTCTATTTCTTCTTTACTTTCCAAGTGATTATTAAGCCAGTGGGCTAAGCGCTTTTTACCCAAATCGGTTGATGTACGATTAATGTATTGGAAAAGTGAGTGTTCACCGAATACGTCTAAGTCATACGAATAAAGATGCGCCGGATCGATAAATTCCTTCCCACCGTCAAAAGAAGAAGTATCGTAATTTATAGCTTGCAGTTCCTGCTGGTTTATTTCTATTTTTTTTTCAAGATATTCTTTTTCATAAAACAGACGATTGTGGAGCTTTACCAAAAAGATGAAAGGAAGAAAAGTGATGGCAGCTATTCCGGTTACGATGAGCCATCCGTTTTCCCAGAAATGAATGACTCCTACAATTCCTGCAATAAAAAGAATGAATCGTAAAGTACTGATACGGTAGATACGTCGTTTCTCTTTACTTAGCTTTTGTTCTGTTTCTCTAATGATATTCTGATAAGTTTGAATGATGTCATCTAATTGTTTCATTACCGCTTTATTGTTTTTTACAAATGTACTATATTAACAGTCAGGCTGTATTAAGCTTGTTTTTGTCAAGAGTAGATTTACTTTTTATTAACTAAAGCCTATCTGTTTCGAAAGTCGTTCTCAATTTTTTCGTCACATAGTATGTGAAGTGAGTTGATAAGTAATGTGATTACTCTTGACATACTATCTAATTAGTCGTAAGACGGCATTAAAAATGACAAAACTATGGTAGAAATCTTGTTCGGATATCCGGTATATTAGTTTTTTCTCCGGTAGGTAAAATAAAAAAGGAAAAAGCCGCAACCTTTTCCTTTTATCCTATTTAAATCTTAATATACTTTATAAATAGTGATACAAAGATACTATAATCTGCGGCTTCTATCAAGCTTTTCCCTTTTTTTTTGAAACTTTTGCTTTGAAAACTTGCTTCAGTAAGTCAAATGGTGTAACTTTCCAAACGATTAATGCCAGTGAAAGGAGATGCTTATGAAGAAACTGTGGATTATTTGTTTTATGACTCTTGTGGGACTGCATCTGGCTGCACAAGATATTGTTTATTCCACCTTAAAAGATTTGTTAGCCCATAAGGGGGATACGGTGGCGGCGTTGAAAATCGAAAAACGGACGAAGAATCAGATTTCATTGTCTGGAGGGGCCGATTATAAAATCAGTGCCGATGATAATAAAGCATTGTGTAAGTATCTGAAAGGGCGTTGTTATGCGGTACAGTCGGATACATCACTTTATGTTAATTGCAAGAAGTTGCGTTATAAACGTTTACGCTTCGGCGGTTGGTATGCTCCTGCTATGTGGCTTGACGGGAATGTCTTTTTTAGTGCAGTACCTTTGGGATCTGTTGCAGGCGGTTCGTCAGTGACGATGGATGTTACATTAGGGGGATCGGTCGGTGACGCCATTGCAGCTTCGGGTTTGGTTTCGAAACGAGTGTATTACGAGATCGATGCAACTACCGGTAAAGTAGATTTTGTCGGAAAGGATCGTATGTGTGCTTTGTTGGAGTCGTATCCCGAGTGGAAAGAGGAATATTTGAAGGAAAACAGTGAGTCGGCGAAGACCACCGGCAAGTATCTGCAGTTGCTTAAGGAACTCGATAAATAATCTTTTTGATAATAAATATTCCGAATACTTTGTAATTCCATCTCTTTTATTTATCTTGCGGAGAGTTATCAGGCTGTAAAAACTGACAGTTTGTAATCCTTAATCATCGTTTATTATGAAAATAACTCTCAGCAACACTTTGCCTGCCTATCCGGCTTTTGTGGAAGGCATACGGCGAGCACCGGATCGCGGCTATACTCTTACCCCGGCACAGACGGTCATGGCTTTGAAGAATGCCTTACGTTACATTCCTACCGAACTTCATGAACAACTTATTCCAGAGTTTATGGAAGAACTTCGTACTCGTGGAAGAATTTACGGTTATCGTTTCCGTCCCACAGGAGATTTGAAAGCCAAACCTATCGATGAATATCGGGGAAAGTGCATAGAGGGGAAAGCCTTTCAAGTGATGATTGATAATAACCTCTGTTTCGATATCGCTCTTTACCCTTACGAACTTGTTACTTATGGTGAAACCGGACAAGTATGCCAGAATTGGATGCAGTATCGTCTTATAAAGCAATATCTTGAAGAACTGACACAGGAACAAACCTTAGTAATCGAGTCCGGACATCCGTTGGGATTATTCCGTTCGCGCCCCGATGCTCCGCGAGTGATTATTACGAATGCCATGATGGTGGGGCAGTTTGATAATCAGCGTGACTGGCACATCGCCATGCAGATGGGAGTGGCCAATTATGGGCAGATGACGGCCGGTGGCTGGATGTATATTGGGCCGCAAGGTATTGTGCACGGTACTTTCAATACTTTATTGAATGCCGGACGGATGAAACTCGGTATTCCTCAAGATAAAGATTTGCGCGGACATTTGTTTGTCTCTTCCGGCTTGGGAGGAATGAGCGGGGCACAACCCAAAGCGGCGGAAATTGCCGGAGCCGCCTGTATCATTGCCGAAGTAGATGCTTCGCGTATCGAAACCCGTTACAAACAGGGATGGGTAGGGCATGTTACCGATTGTATAGTTGAAGCGTTCCGTATCGTATATGAGGCGATGGAGCGTCGAGAGCCTTGTTCGGTCGCTTATCATGGTAATGTGGTTGATCTGCTGGAATATGCGGAAAAAGAAAATATATCGATTGAATTGCTCTCTGATCAAACCTCCTGCCATGCTGTTTACGAAGGAGGTTATTGTCCTGCCGGACTGACATTTGAGGAACGCACCCGGATGTTGCATGAATCTCCCGAAAAATTTCGTCTTTTGGTGAACCAGGCCTTGCGCCGTCATTTTGAAGTTATAAAGAAACTCGTGGCGCGTGGCACTTATTTCTTCGATTATGGAAATTCTTTTATGAAAGCCATTTATGATGCCGGTATCCGGGAAATTTCCCGGAATGGTACGGACGAAAAGGACGGTTTTATCTGGCCCAGCTATGTGGAAGATATTATGGGGCCGGAGTTGTTTGATTATGGATATGGTCCTTTTCGTTGGGTATGCTTGAGCGGCAAGCACGAAGACTTGATAAAGACTGATCATGCTGCGATGGAATGTATTGATGTGAATCGCCGAGGGCAAGACTTGGATAATTATAACTGGATACGTGATGCAGAGAAGAACCATCTGGTGGTGGGCACTCAAGCCCGTATTTTGTATCAAGATGCAGTGGGACGGATGAACATCGCTCTTCGTTTCAATGAAATGGTGCGGCGGGGCGAAGTCGGTCCTATCATGTTGGGGCGCGATCATCATGATGTCAGCGGTACAGATTCTCCTTTCCGTGAAACCTCCAACATCAAAGACGGAAGTAATGTGATGGCTGATATGGCCGTGCAGTGTTTTGCCGGTAACTGTGCACGGGGCATGAGCCTTGTTGCCTTGCATAATGGGGGAGGAGTAGGCATCGGGAAGGCCATAAACGGCGGATTCGGTATGGTGTGCGATGGTAGCGAACGTGTCGATGAGATTCTGCGTTCGGCCATGCTTTGGGACGTGATGGGAGGTGTGGCCCGCCGTTCGTGGGCCCGTAACGGGCATGCCATGGAGACGAGTGAAACTTTTAACACGACCCACGGTGATAGTTATCACATTACCATGCCTTACGTAGCAGATGAAGAACTTATTAATAAATTAATTGCCCAACTATGAATTGGAATAAAATCATTGAGTGTGTCCCTAACTTCAGCGAGGGACGCGACCTAAAGAAAATAGATAAAATAGTATCCCCATTCCGGGCCCGTTCCGGCGTGAAACTACTTGATTACAGTAATGATGAAGATCATAACCGATTGGTCGTAACCCTTGTCGGTGAGCCGGCGGCACTATGTGATGCTGTGATCGAAGCCATCGGGATTGCCGTTGAACTTATCGATCTGAATCATCATACCGGACAACATCCACGCATGGGAGCCGTTGATGTTGTTCCTTTCATTCCGATAAAGAATGTTACTATGGAGGAAGCCATCGCCCTTTCCAAAGAAGTGGGTGCAAAAGTGGCAGAACTCTACCACCTTCCCGTCTTCCTTTATGAAAAGTCGGCTTCCGCCCCTCATCGTGAGAATCTGGCAGTTGTTCGCAAAGGAGAATTTGAAGGCATGGCTGAAAAGATCAAACTTCCCGAATGGACTCCTGATTTCGGGCCTGCTGAACGGCATCCGACTGCCGGAACCATCGCCATCGGTGCCCGTATGCCATTGGTAGCTTACAATATCAATCTCAGTACACCTAATTTGGAGATTGCCCATGACATTGCCAAGAAAATCCGTTTTATCGGCGGTGGCTTGCGTTACTGCAAGGCGATGGGAGTTGAATTGAAGGACCGTGGAATAACACAAGTTTCCATTAATATGACCGATTATACGAAAACCGCCCTTTATCGTGCCTTTGAACTGGTACGTATTGAAGCCCGTCGGTATGGCGTCAGTATTGTGGGTAGCGAGATTATCGGTCTTGTTCCGATGGAAGCATTGATAGATACGGCTTCCTATTACCTCGGTTTAGAGAACTTCTCGATGCAGCAAGTGCTTGAAGCGCGGATTATGGAGGAATAGGAGAAGGTAAATTTGTGTTCTGATAATAATGAACTATAATGAGTGAAAACCTGATAATATTTAATGCAAAGGTTGTGACCCCTCTGGGATTCTCGGCTCGAAAGGGGAAGGAAATGTCCCGGTTGCATGTAATTGAAAACGGAACGGTGGAAGTGACCGATGGCATTATCACTTATGTCGGTGAAAATCGCGGTGAGGAGCGTGATGGCTTTTATCACCGTTATTGGCACTATAATGCCCGTGGAAAATGCTTGTTACCCGGTTTTGTAGATTCACATACCCATTTTGTTTTTGGTGGCGAGCGTGCCGAAGAGTTCTCCTGGCGGCTGAAAGGTGAAAGCTATATGTCCATTATGCAGCGTGGGGGAGGAATTGCCAGCACAGTGAAAGCAACCCGTGAGCTGAACTTTATAAAGATGCGTACCAAAGCGGAAAGTTTTCTGAGAAAGATGAGCACGATGGGGGTTACCACGGTTGAGGGCAAGAGTGGTTACGGGCTCGATCGCGAGACCGAACTGCTGCAGTTGAAAGTCATGCGCAGTTTGAATAATGATGAACACAAGCGGGTGGATATTGTTTCCACCTTCTTGGGTGCACATGCTTTGCCACCGGAGTATGCGGGAGAAAGTGATGCGTATATCGATTTTCTTATCGACAAAATGCTTCCGTTGGTTCGTGAGAATGAACTGGCAGAATGTTGCGATGTATTCTGTGAGCAAGGTGTGTTCTCCATCGCGCAATCCCGGCGTCTGCTTGCTGCTGCCAAAGAACAAGGCTTTTTGTTGAAACTCCACGCCGACGAAATTGTTTCTTTAGGTGGTGCCGAGCTGGCTGCCGAGCTGAAAGCCTTGTCCGCCGATCATTTGCTGCATGCTTCTGATGCCGGTATTCGTGCTATGGCCGATGCCGGAGTGGTGGCTACCTTGCTTCCTCTGACTGCATTTGCCCTGAAAGAACCTTATGCCCGTGGGCGAGACATGATAGATGCCGGCTGTGCCGTAGCTTTGGCAACCGATCTCAATCCCGGCAGTTGTTTTTCCGGTTCTATTCCTCTCACTTTTGCTTTGGCCTGCATTTATATGGGCTTTACCATCGAAGAAACCATCACTGCGCTTACCCTGAATGGGGCTGCCGCATTGAATCGTGCAGACCGAATCGGCAGTATCGAGGTTGGCAAGCAGGGTGATTTTGTAGTACTCGACTCAGCAGATTATAATATTCTACCTTATTATATAGGTATGAATTGTGTGAATACCACGATAAAGAACGGAGTTCTTTATCCCGTAGTTTAATGATAAAAATAAAAAAGAAAATAACTATGTTAGTAGATTCAACCGTCAAAGATTTTCTGGCTAAAGTGGCCGGGAGTGATCCGGTTCCCGGTGGTGGCAGTATTGCCGCTCTTAACGGTGCTATAGCAGCCGCATTGGCAGCTATGGTTGCAGGGCTGACTGTCGGTAAGAAAGGATATGAAGAGAATGAAGAACAGATGCAACGTATCCGGACTCTTGCCATTCGTCAGAAAGAGGAGTTTCTGATTGATGTCGATCGTGATTCTGAGGCCTATAATAAAGTGTTCGATTGTTTTCGGATGCCTAAATCGACAGAGGACGAGAAGAGTGCCCGTAGCGCTGCCATCCAGGAAGCAACACGGTTTGCCGCTCTCGTGCCTATGCAGGTGGCACGCAATGCTTATGAGCTAATGGCTATTATTGCCGATGTGGCCAGACTGGGCAACCGAAACGCGGTGACTGATGCCTGTGTTGCTATGATGTCCGCCCGATCTGCCGTACTGGGAGCTTTGATGAATGTCCGTATAAATCTTGGAACATTAAAGGATAAAGCATTTGTCGCAGAACTCCAGGCCGAAGCCGATGAACTGGAACGTAAGACCTGTGAAAAAGAGAAAGAATTACTGGATATAGTCAATCAGGATTTAAGAGTATGAATAACGTTTATTACGTAGGTTCCGGTGAACTTACTTTCGATATTATCGAACGTATTATCAATGAAAATCTGAAACTGGAGCTTGCTCCCGAAGCAAAGCTGCGTATTCAGAAATGTCGCGATTATCTGGATCAGAAGATTGCTGCTTCCAACACCCCTCTTTACGGTATAACTACCGGTTTCGGTTCGTTGTGCAATAAAAACATCTCTCCTGATGAGTTGGGTACTCTTCAGGAGAACCTTATAAAGAGTCATGCATGCAGTGTCGGCGAAGAAATTCGTCCGGTGATTATTAAATTAATGATGCTTTTTAAGGCTCATGCCCTTTCATTGGGACATAGTGGTGTACAGGTAATTACTGTGCAGCGTATTTTAGATTTCTTTAATAACGATGTAATGCCCATCGTTTACGACCGTGGATCATTGGGGGCATCCGGTGATCTGGCGCCATTGGCCAATCTCTTTTTGCCATTGATCGGAGTTGGTGATGTTTATTATAAAGGCAAGAAGCGTGAAGCTATCAGTGTGCTCGATGAATTTGGCTGGGAACCGGTGAAACTGATGAGTAAAGAAGGGCTTGCCCTGCTCAACGGAACCCAGTTTATGAGCGCCAACGGTGTGTTTGCTATTCTTAAGGCCTTCCGGCTTTCTAAAAGAGCCGATCTCATAGCCGCCCTTTCTCTTGAGGCTTTTGACGGCCGGATAGAACCTTTCATGGACTGTATCCAGCAGATTCGTCCGCATAAAGGGCAGATAGAAACCGGTGAAGCCTTTCGTACTCTTCTTGAAGGTAGTGAACTCATTTCCAGACCCAAAGAACATGTACAAGACCCCTATTCGTTTCGTTGCATTCCGCAGGTACACGGTGCTACCAAAGATGCCATCCGTTATGTCGCTTCCGTGCTACTGACCGAAATTAACTCCGTAACGGATAATCCCACCATTTTTCCCGATGACGACCGTATCATTTCCGGTGGAAATTTTCATGGCCAGCCTCTTGCCATCTCCTATGATTTTCTTGCCATCGCCCTTGCCGAGCTTGGAAATATATCCGAGCGCCGTATAGCACAACTTATTATGGGGCTTCGTGGATTGCCGGAATTTCTGGTGGCCAATCCCGGACTCAATTCCGGATTTATGATTCCTCAGTATGCAGCCGCCTCAATGGTTAGTCAGAATAAAATGTACTGCTATGCTGCATCCAGTGATTCCATTGTTTCCTCCAACGGACAAGAAGACCATGTCAGCATGGGGGCCAATGCTGCTACGAAGCTATATAAGGTAATGGACAATCTGGAGCATATTCTGGCCATCGAACTAATGAATGCCGCCCAAGGCATTGAATTCCGGCGTCCGGAGAAAACCTCTCCGAGATTGGAGCGTTTCCTTACCGAGTATCGTAAGGAGGTTCCTTTTGTTAAAGACGATATTGTAATGTACAAAGAGATTCATAAAACAGTCGCTTTCCTCAACCGTACAAAGTTCGATTATTGAAAACTGCTTTCTTTTTTGCGTGCAAACAACACTCGATACAAGGAAAACAGCAACGGATATATCCCGGTGATTTATCGGAATATATCCGTTGTTTATCGATTATTACCCTTATGTTGACGAGAAAACTTTTTCGGCGTATAGTCGTTTTTCTATTTTTGCAATAGATTAAATGTTAACACTTGTTTTCAGATTGCTTATTAACCTATAATAATTATCAAATGTAGGGGATTTATATGGAAACTAAATTCGTAATCTGAGTTTTCTATCTATCTTTGTCCCGCTTCCATTATTTATAAATTATGGAATCATTGGCAATTAGAAGTCTAATTATAAAGAAACGGATGATGAGTGATAACGCAAAAGAAACTTCCAACAGAGCGGAATTGAGGGATAGAATTATTGTGAAGGCGACCGAAGCATTCACTGCACATGGTATTAAAAGCATAACGATGGATGATATTGCCACTTCGTTAGGTATATCGAAACGTACGCTTTATGAAGTTTTTGAGGACAAAGAAACTCTGTTGAGAGAGGTTCTTTTGAAAAATCAAGTTGATAAGAATGAGTTTTTGGAAAATCTCCTTGCTGAATCGACTAATGTACTGGAAGTTATTTTAGTCTGTTTCCAGAAAAGTATCGAGATGTTTCATAAGACCAACAAGCGTTTTTTTGAAGATCTGAAGAAATACCCCAGTATATATAATATGATGAAGAACAGTCGCGAAAAAGAGTCGGAAAGTACGATTGCTTTCTTCAAGTCCGGAGTAGAGCAGGGGATATTTCGTGATGATGTCAATTTTGCGATTATCAATTTGTTGGTTCGTGAGCAATTTGATTTATTGCTGAATACGAATATTTGTAGTGAATATCCTTTTTTGGAAGTTTATGAATCTATAATGTTCACTTTTATCAGGGGAATTGCTACGGAAAAAGGAGCAAAAGTATTGGAAACATTTATACAGGAATATCGGAAAAATAGAATAGAGCGCGCAGAAAATAACCCTTTCGGATTGATAAACAACTAAAATGTAAAAAGTAGAAAATTGATTTTATGAACAGAATGAGAAAATTATTGGGCAAGAAGATACTTCTGGCTGTAGTGCTGGCTGTCTTTACCGGTGGCTTGGTACGGGCGCAAGAGGTGAAAGATACCTTGACCTTGACTTTGGATAAAGCGTTGGAGATTGCACTGAGCGAGAATCCCACCATGAGGGTGGCCGATCAGGAAATCCAATTGAAAAAAGAAGCAAAGAAGGAAGCTTATGGAGGATTATTTCCGGAAGTGGCATTGTCAGGAAGCTACTCGCGTACCCTGAAAAAACAGACCATGGTGATGGACTTCGCAGGCGAGGCGCAAACTATTCAGGTCGGTTCGGACAACTCTTACAGTGGAGGATTGACGGTGAATCTGCCGATTTTTGCACCGGCTCTTTATAAGAGTATAAATCTGACTAAAGCAGATGTGGATCTGGCTATGGAAAAGGCCCGTTCTTCCAAATTGGATTTGATAAACCAAGTGACGAAAGCATACTATCAATTGCTGTTGGCGCAGGATAGCTATGAAGTAATGTTGCAGAGCTACAATCAGGCAGAGATTAACTTTGAGGTAGTGAGTGCTAAATATGCACAGGGAACTGTGAGCGAATACGATAAGATTCGTGCAGATGTGCAGGTACGTAGTTTGAAGCCGGGGGTTGTTTCCGCCCGTAACGGCATTAATCTGGCCAGATTGCAATTGCAGGTGTTGATGGGGATGAATACGGATATTCCTGTGGCAGTCGAGGGTAATTTGAAAGACTATGAAATGGTCATGTTTCGTCGTCAGTTAAGCGCTGATCCGTTGAGCTTGCAGAATAATAGCAGCTTGAAGCAGATGGATATGAACGGTGTTTTGTTGGAAAAGAACCTGTCATTATTGCGTACAAACTTCATGCCTACGTTGGCGGCATCGTTCAGCTATATGTATACTTCGTTGAACAATGATTTTAAGATGGCGCATTATAAGTGGTTCCCTTATTCAACGGTCGGATTGAGTTTGAGTATTCCTTTGTTCAAAGCAAGTAACTTTACGAAAGTGAAACAGACAAAGATCCAGATACAGCAATTGGCTGAGAATCGTGTGAATACGGAACGTCAATTGACGATGCAAGCCACCAGTTATCTCGATAATATGGCAGCGAGTACCGAGCAGGTAGTCAGTAATAAAGAAAATATTGTTCAGGCTGAAAAAGGGCGTTTGATTGCGCAGAAACGTTACGAAGTAGGTAAGGGGACTATTCTTGAATTGAACGATTCGGAAGTGGCGTTGACTCAGGCACAACTTACTTACAACCAGTCAATTTATGATTATCTGGTATCTAAGGCAGACCTTGACCAGGTATTAGGAAGAGAAGAGATAACAGAATAAATCAGAAAAATAAAATAACATAGAAAACGATATGAAAAAGAGTATCCAATTAGTAGCCCTGTTTGCCCTTACGCTGTTGGGCTCATGTACTGGAGGAAATGAACAGAAGGCTGCTGAAAAAGTAGAAGAAAAACCAAGAGTGAAATTGGCAGATGTAACGGCACGCCCTGTAGATCAGATACAAGAATACACGGCAACTGTAGAAGCAGAAGTCAAGAATAATATAGCACCATCGTCTCCAGTAAGAATCGACCGGATTTTTGTTGAAGTTGGCGATCGCGTTTCCAAAGGGCAGAAATTGGTACTGATGGATGCTGCCAATCTGCAACAGATGAAATTGCAGCTTGAAAACAAACGTCTCGAATTTAATCGTGCCGATGAACTTTATAAAGTGGGCGGTACCTCTAAATCGGAGTGGGACGCTTTGAAAATGGCACTTGAAGTACAGGAAACCGCTTATAAAAACCTGATGGAGAATACCACATTGGTTAGCCCCATTAATGGTGTGGTTACCGCGCGTAATTATGACAACGGTGATATGTATAGCGGTGGAAATCCGGTATTAGTAGTAGAACAGATTACTCCGGTGAAATTGATGATCAATGTTTCTGAAACTTATTTTACAAAGGTGAAGAAAGGCGCTCCCGTTTCTGTAAAACTTGATGTATACGGAGACGAAGAATTTGCAGGAAAGATCAGCTTGGTTTATCCGACGGTAGATGCAGCTACCCGTACTTTCCCGGTAGAGATTAAATTGGAGAATAAGGACCAACGTGTTCGTCCGGGAATGTTTGCCCGTGCCACTCTCAATTTCGGAACCCAGGATAATGTGGTTGTTCCCGATTTGGCTATTGTGAAGCAGGCCGGTTCCGGTGACCGCTATGTATTTGTATACAAAGATGGAAAAGTTTCTTACAACAAGGTAGAACTGGGACGTCGTATGGGTACGGAATATGAGTTGAAGTCCGGTGTGCCCAACAACTCTCAAGTGGTGATTGCCGGGCAGACACGTTTGATAAACGGTGCTGAAGTAGAGGTAGAAAAATAAGTATTAACGATTAGTGATGAGTGATAAGTGGCCGGCATAGTTATATGCTTTCATTGATCGTTAATCACTAAACAACTAATCACTAAAATAACATGAGTTTATACGAAGGAGCGGTAAAAAAACCGATTATGACCTCCCTCTGCTTCCTTGCAGTGGTGATCTTTGGTCTGTTCTCTTTATCAAAGTTGCCTATCGACTTGTATCCGGATATCGATACGAATACGATCATGGTAATGACCGCTTATCCGGGCGCCAGTGCTTCGGATATAGAAAATAATGTAACCCGGCCGTTGGAAAATACGTTGAATGCTGTCAGTAATTTGAAGCATATCACTTCCCGGTCGTCAGAAAATATGTCTCTGATTACTTTGGAGTTCGAGTTTGGTAATGATATCGACGTATTGACGAATGATGTCCGTGACAAACTCGATATGGTAAGTTCACAGCTTCCCGATGATGTGGAGAATCCCATCATCTTCAAGTTCAGTACGGACATGATTCCTATTGTACTGCTGTCAGTGCAGGCCAATGAAAGCCAGTCGGCACTTTATAAGATATTGGATGACCGCGTTGTGAATCCTTTGGCGCGTATCCCCGGTGTAGGTACGGTGTCTATTAGTGGTGCGCCGCAACGTGAAATCCAGGTTTATTGCGACCCGAACAAACTGGAGGCTTATAATCTGTCGGTCGAGACAATCAGTTCCATTATCGGTGCCGAGAATAAGAATATTCCGGGTGGTAATTTTGATATTGGTAATGAGACTTATTCGTTGCGTGTAGAGGGTGAGTTTCAAGATTCCCGCCAGTTGGAGGATGTTGTGGTGGGAACCTATAATGGTGCCAGTATCTATTTGCGCGATGTAGCCCGTGTAGTGGATACGGTGGAAGAGCGTGCACAGGAAACTTATAATAACGGAGTGAAGGGTGCGATGATTGTTGTACAGAAACAATCCGGCGCCAACTCTGTGGAGATTTCGAAGAAGGTGGATGAAGCGCTTCCCCGCTTGCAGAAGAATTTGCCGAGTGATGTAAAATTAGGGGTTATCGTAGATACTTCCGATAACATTTTGAATACAATCGACAGTTTGGCTGAAACGGTACTCTATGCCTTGTTGTTTGTGGTAATCGTGGTATTCCTTTTCTTGGGACGTTGGAGGGCTACGCTGATTATTTGTATCACTATCCCGCTTTCACTGATTGCCTCATTTATTTATCTGGCCATTACCGGGAATACGATTAATATCATTTCATTGTCTTCGCTCTCTATTGCTATCGGTATGGTGGTGGACGATGCCATTGTAGTATTGGAAAATGTTACTACACATATTGAGCGTGGTTCCGATCCGAAACAGGCAGCCGTTCATGGAACGAATGAGGTCGCTATTTCCGTTATCGCATCTACGTTGACGATGATTGCCGTATTCTTCCCGTTGACAATGGTGAGCGGTATGTCCGGTGTCATGTTCAAACAGTTGGGATGGATGATGTGTGCTATCATGTTTATCTCTACCGTGTCTGCTTTGTCATTGACTCCGATGCTTTGCGCCCAGTTGCTGAAGCTCCAGAAGAAACAGTCGAAAGCGTTTACGATGTTCTACCGTCCTATCGAGAAGTCACTGGATGGTTTGGATAATTGGTATGCCCGTATGTTGAACTGGTCGGTTCGTCACCGTTCGGTTATAGTTATCGGTTGTATCGTGTTCTTTGTTGCCAGTTTGTTCTGTGCCAAAGGGATCGGTACGGAATTCTTCCCGGCACAGGATAATGCCCGTATTGCCGTAAAACTGGAATTGCCGATCGGTACCCGTAAGGAACTGGCACAGGAAATTTCGGAGAAGCTGACCAATTATTGGTTGGAACATTACAAAGGTATAATGAAAGTATGTAACTACACTGTAGGACAGGCCGATTCGGATAATACATTTGCTTCGATGCAGGACAACGGTTCACATATTATCTCTTTCAATATCAGTTTGGTGGATCCGGGCGATCGTGATATTACACTGGAACAGGTCTGTGATGAAATGCGTGAGGAATTGAAGAAATATCCGGAGTTCAGTAAAGCGCAGGTTATTCTTGGTGGTAGTAACACCGGTATGTCTGCCCAGGCAAGTGCCGACTTTGAAATTTATGGTTATGATATGGCTACTACCGATAGTGTGGCTGCCCGTTTGAAACGTCAGTTGCTGGATGTGAAAGGAGTATCTGAGGTAAATATCAGCCGTAGCGATTACCAGCCGGAATATCAGGTAGATTTTGATCGTGAGAAGTTAGCATTGCATGGATTGAATCTTTCTACAGCCGCAACTTATCTGCGGAACCGTATTAACGGCGCGGTCGCTTCGAAGTATCGTGAAGATGGAGATGAGTATGATATCAAAGTGCGCTATGCTCCTGAATATCGCACGAGTCTCGAAAGCCTTGAAAACATTCTGGTATACAATGCTAAAGGTGAGGCCGTTCGTATTAAAGACCTCGGTACGGTAGTCGAACGCTTTGCACCGCCTACTATCGAGCGTAAAGACCGTGAGCGTATTGTTACCGTGTCTGCTGTTATTTCCGGTGCACCGTTGGGTGACGTGGTGAATGCCGGTAATGCGATCATTGACAAAATGGAAATGCCTTCGGAAGTGACGATACAGGTGGCCGGTTCCTATGAAGACCAGCAGGATTCGTTCCGTGATTTGGGAACTTTGGCAGTCTTGATTGTGATTCTGGTATTCATCGTGATGGCGGCACAGTTCGAATCGTTGACCTATCCGTTTATCATTATGTTCTCCCTTCCGTTTGCATTCAGCGGTGTATTGATGGCTTTGTTCTTTACCAACAGTACATTGAGTGTCATGAGTTTGCTGGGAGCCATTATGTTGATCGGTATTGTGGTAAAGAACGGTATTGTGCTTATTGACTATATTACGTTGTGTCGTGAACGCGGTCAGTCGGTATTGCACTCTGTAGTAACCGCCGGTAAGAGTCGTCTTCGTCCGGTATTGATGACTACTGCCACAACCGTTCTCGGTATGATTCCGATGGCAGTTGGCGGTGGACAAGGTTCGGAAATGTGGAGCCCGATGGCAATTGCCGTAATTGGCGGTTTGACGGTATCTACCATTCTTACACTGGTTCTGATCCCGACGCTGTATTGTATATTCGCCGGTACGGGTATCAAGCATCAGCGTAAGGTGATGAAGCGTAAACGCGAACTCGATGTCTATTTCGAAGCGCATAAAGACGAGATTATAAAGAAATAACAAAATAGGACTATAAGCTGCTCCCTTGTGGCTTATAGTTCATAAATAACCCTATGAAATAATGAAATCAGTATTAATAACATTCGACCAGGCCTATTATGAACGTATCATAGCTCTATTGGATCGTTTAGGATGCCGTGGTTTTACCTATTTGGAGCGTGTGCAGGGACGTGGCTCAAAGACCGGTGACCCACACTTCGGAAGCCATGCCTGGCCAAGTATGTGTTCGGCCATCTTGTCGGTAGTTGAAGACGAAAAGGTAGATCCGCTACTGGATACTTTACATAAAATGGATTTGCAAACGGAACAGCTCGGACTGCGGGCATTTGTTTGGAATATAGAACGGACGATCTGATTCGTATCGATCATTAACATAAGAAAGGAGAATCTCATGAATCATATGGATTTTCCTTTTTTTATGCGTTTATCTATCTTTGGTTTCAAGCAAAGATGAGCTGCATCTTGGCATAAAAAATGAACTCGTTCATTTTATTCTGCTCTCGGTTTGCATTATCTTTGCAACTCCTTATAAAAATAAGAGAGTGCAATGAAGAATTATCTGAAATATTCGTTAGGACTTATTGTCTTTGTGATGATTGCTCTGATTGCAATGCACTGGTTACCGGCTATAACCATTGACGGACATACCATGCGGCGGGTGGACTTGTTAAGCGATGTACGTCCGTCTAAATCCGATATGGAAGAGTTAGATACAGATAGTCTGCCTCCCGTGCCGGCGGTAAAGCCGATTTTTGTAGACACTTGCCGCACCGGTATGACTTGTATAGAAGATTACAGCGATTCTACCTTACGTGGTATGACACCTTTTTATCGTGCGTTGGATGAGGTCTCTTCAAAAGGGCGTCTGGTACGTATCGCTGTCTTCGGCGATTCTTTTATTGAAGCCGATATATTTACTGCGGATTTGCGGGAGATGTTGCAAAAGCGTTTTGGAGGCTGTGGAGTAGGTTTTGTTACTATTACTTCCATGACCAATGGGTATCGTCCTACCGTGCGGCATACCTTTGAAGGGTGGTCGAGCCATGCCGTAACCGATAGTGTCTATTTTGATCGCCGGAAACAGGGGATATCAGGGCATTATTTCATCCCCGGTAAAAATGCATATGTTGAACTGCGTGGACAGAATAAATATGCTTCTTTACTGGATACTTGCCGGGAAGCATCTATCTTTTTCTACACTAAAGATACTGTCGACTTTTCCGTCCGTGTGAATCGCGGTGAAATACAAAACCACCGTTTTGCTCCTAATGGGCATTTACAGGAACTACAAATCGACGGTCGTATCGGTTCTATACGTTGGACGATAAACCGGGCAGATTCTACTCTGTTTTACGGCATGGCTATGGATGGCACGGAAGGTATCGTTGTCGATAATTTCTCTTTGCGTGGCAGTTCCGGTCTCTCTTTGCGGACGATTCCTGCCGATATGCTGAAAGAATTTAACAGGCAGCGCCCTTATGATCTTATCATTTTGCAATATGGTTTGAATGTGGCTACCCAGCGCGGATACAATTATGACAGTTATCAAAAGGGCTTGGTTACTGCTATTGAACATTTGAAGAAGTGTTTTCCACAATCCGGTTTCTTGCTGCTCAGTGTTGGCGACCGTGATTATAAAACGGATACGGGTGAATTACGCACAATGCCTGGTGTAAAGAACCTGATTCGTTATCAGCAAAATATTGCAGCAGAGAGTGGCATTGCTTTTTGGAACATGTTCGAGGCAATGGGTGGAGACGGTAGCATGGCGAAGCTGGTACACGCCAAGCCGTCGATGGCCAATTATGACTATACGCATATCAACTTCCGGGGAGGGAAGTATCTGGCCGGATTGCTTTATGAAACGTTGATTTATGGAAAGGAACAATACGACAGGAGACATGCTTATGAGACTGAATAAATTTTTGTGCGTATTGTTGTTTTGTCTTCTTTCTGTCTTGAAGCTTCTGGCACAAGACCCTTTACCCGCTTGTCCGGTGAAAGGTAAGCTGATGCAAAGCGTCAAGCCGATGAAAGAGATGAAACTGCTTTATGATACAATACAAGTCCGGGTGGATTTGCCTGCTACTTTTAAGGAAGTAGGATATAATGAGATTATCGACAGCCTGGGTATCTTATCTCCTGTATTAGAGCATCTGCGTTTGGTGAAGGGAGGAATTCTGGAAGACACGGTACGTATTCTGCATATTGGAGACAGTCATATCCGGGGGCATATCTATCCTCAGACTACCGGACAAAGATTGGCCGAAACATTCGGCGCGGTATCTTATACAGATATGGGAGTCAATGGAGCGACTTGTCTTACTTTTACTCATCCTAACCGTATTGCCGCTATTGCCGCTTTGAAACCGGAACTATTGATACTCTCTTTCGGGACGAACGAGAGCCACAATAAGCGTTACAACTCCAATTTGCATTATCATCAAATGGATGAACTTATTTCACTGATTCGTGACAGCTTGCCGGATGTTCCGATTTTATTGACCACTCCTCCCGGCTCATACGAAAGTTTTCGTCAGAAACGGAGACGCAGGACGTATGTTGTGAATCCGCGAACGGTGACTGCTGTAAATATGATTCAGAAGTATGCCCGTGATCATCATTTGGTTGTGTGGGATATGTACAATGTGGTTGGAGGTAACCGGCATGCCTGTAAAAACTGGCAGGAAGCCGGCTTGATGCGTCCCGACCACGTGCATTATATGCCTGAAGGCTATATTCTTCAAGGCAATTTATTATACGAAGCCCTTATAAAAGCCTATAACGATTATGTTACCCATTGACATTGATTTTAGCCGCCTCTGTGAAGTGTTTACATACGATCCGCAAGCTCCGTTGATATTTACCAGTGGAATATTTCTTTGGCTGTTTGCCGCCTTTATGGTGGTGTATGTGTTTTTACAATATAAATACACGGCACGTATTCTGTTTGTTACCCTGTTTTCTTATTATTTCTATTATAAAAGTAGCGGTACGTACTTTTTCCTGTTGGCATTTGTCACTGTGGGTGATTTTGTATTTGCACGTTTGATGGATCGTACTACCGGTAAGTACGGGCGAAAAGCATGGGTGGTTTTGAGTTTGTGTCTCAATTTGGGTTTACTTTGCTATTTCAAGTATACCAACTTTTTGGGCGGGGTGATTGCTTCATTGATGGGCGGGGAGTTCACGGCTCTTGATATTTTTTTGCCGGTGGGCATTTCTTTTTTCACTTTCCAGTCGCTCAGCTATACGATTGATGTCTATCGGCGGGAGATAAAACCGTTGACCAGTCTGTTGGATTATGCTTTTTATGTCTCTTTCTTTCCGCAGTTGGTAGCCGGTCCGATTGTCCGGGCACGCGATTTTATTCCTCAGATTCGTAAGCCGCTTTATGTGTCGCAGGAAATGTTCGGACGTGGAATATACCTCATTGTGGCCGGCCTTTTCAAGAAGGCAGTAATCTCCGATTATATCAGCATAAACTTTGTAGAACGCATATTCGATAATCCTACTCTTTATTCTGGGGTGGAGAACCTGATGGGGCTTTATGGATACGCTTTACAGATTTATTGCGACTTTTCCGGATATAGCGATATAGCCATCGGCATTGCGCTCTTGCTGGGTTTTCATTTCAATATGAACTTTGATTCCCCTTATAAGTCGGCTTCCATTACCGAATTTTGGAGACGTTGGCATATTTCTTTATCCAGTTGGTTGCGTGATTATTTGTATATATCGTTGGGTGGAAACCGGCACGGGAAGTTTCGTCAGTATCTCAATTTGATTATTACCATGTTTTTGGGCGGACTGTGGCATGGGGCTTCCTGGAATTTTGTTCTTTGGGGGATGTTCCATGGAGTGGCATTAGCACTTCATAAAGCTTGGATGAGTATTACCGGTCGTAAAAAAGGGGAACAGAGTCATGGCATCCGCCGTGTTTTCGGTGTCATTATCACTTTTCATTTCGTTTGTTTCTGCTGGATCTTCTTCCGTAATGCCGATATACACAATTCAATGGATATGCTGAGGCAGATATTTACGGTGTTCCGTCCGCAACTCTTTCCACAATTAATCGAGGGATATTGGGAAGTCTTTGCTTTGATGTTGCTGGGCTTTCTACTTCATTTCGCTCCCGATCGTTGGGAGAATGCGGTTTGTCGTGGAGTAATCCGTCTCCCCTTTCTCGGGAAGGCGGTATTGATGGTCGCTATGATTTATCTGGTCATTCAGATGAAGAGCAGTGAAATCCAGCCGTTTATTTATTTCCAATTTTAGCTGGAATAATTTATATAGAGTAGTCAAGTAGTCAAGTAGTTAAGTAGTAAGTAGTAAGTAGCTAAGTAGTAAATAGTTAAGACAAATACATCAAACAAATCATTTCTACTTAACTACTTAACTACTTGACTACTTACTACTAACTCCTATCTTCTATCTCCCACCTTCCTTATTCCACACTTATTTCATCTACAAAGAGGAAAGGAGCTTTTCCTTCTCCGGTATGTCCTTTCGGCAAAGCAGGGGTATGTTTGATAATGACTTTTACGAAGTTTGCCTTTACAGGAGGAAATTCTACGCTGTAACTCTCAGTTGTTTTAGGAGCAGCAGAACCTGTTTCAATCGGATAGTCTTTGGAAGCCACTTCCCGGAAATCTTTTCCATCATCCGATACGGCAACACTCAGTCCACAGGCTCCCATGATCCAGGCACTGAGGTCGATGATGGCTTCTGTTGATACCCGGCTTATTTCCGTAGATTCTTCCAGATGAATGGTTGCTTCGACGTCTTTTCCCGGGAAACCGAGCCAACGTCCACTGGCATAAGAATTTGTTCCTTTTAAACCATCTACGAGCACAATGGCACCATCATAAGAATATTTAGGAGACGGCTGGTTTTTCAGTTCGATGGGGCGACAAGTTGCTTTATTGAAATCGATCTGTTCCGATTTGATTTTACTGTTATTACCGTTAGGGCGTATGGCGATTGCTTTGAAATTAGCGGCTTGTGTAACGGCTATCGGCTCTTTGTATAGTGTTCCGTTCTTTGCACTCGGTTCCGTTCCGTCCAATGTATAGTAAATAGGTGCATCGTCGATGGTGCTCAGTTCTATCATAACTGCTTTTTTTTCTGGATCAGACGTGATTTTTGAGTCTATATTAAATACGTGCTTGCCATAGTTGAGACCTTCACGGTCATAGAACGCCAAAAGTTGTGGCAGGCGTTTGGTGAAGTTGCGGTAGTCTTTCTTTTCCGGAAGTGTCCATTGCACCTCTGCCAAGGCTGCCATACGTGGGAGCACCATGTATTCTATTTGCTGGGTGGTGGCTATATATTCGGTCCATAAGTTAGCTTGTACACCGATGATATGTTTTTTTTCATTTTCATTTAGTGAAGCTGGAACGGGTTCCAGGCTATATACTTTCTCCAGAGGAACACAACCACCGATAGCATCCGGCTCATCTTTGGTATCTGCCGTCTGGTAATAATCGAAATATACATACGTGTTGGGAGTCATGATGACGTCATGTCCTAGCTTGGCCGCTTCCAGACCGCCATTCATTCCACGCCATGACATAACGGTAGCATTCGGTGCTACATCACCTTCCAGTATTTCATCCCATCCGATGATGCGTCGTCCCTTACTATTGAGAAATTTTTCAATGCGTGACATACAATAACTTTGCAGGCGGTCTTCTGCCGTATGTTTCTTGTCGGCTTTTAGGTTTTCCGATTTGATACGTGCCTGGCATTTCGGACATTTTTTCCAACGGTCTCGTGGCGCTTCATCACCGCCGATGTGGATATACTCGGATGGAAACAACTCAACGATCTCGCTTAACACATCTTCAAGAAACACCATGGCTTTTTCATTACCGATACAGATGACATCCGGGAATACTCCCCATGTTTTTTCTACTTCATACGGGCCACCCGTACAACCCAATTCCGGATAAGAGGCCAATGCGGCAAGCATATGTCCGGGCAGGTCTACTTCGGGAATAATGGTAATATATCTTTCTTGTGCATAGGCTACTACCTCCTTTATTTGTTCTTGCGTATAGAAACCTCCGTAAGGTGTTCCGTCATATTGGCCGGAGTTGTGTCCTATTACTGTTTCCGAACGTTGCGAGCCGATCTCTGTCAATCTCGGATATTTCTTAATTTCAATTCTCCATCCCTGATCTTCTGTCAAGTGCCAGTGGAAAGTATTCATATTATGCAGAGCCAGCAGGTCGATATACTCTTTTACAAACTCTACCGGGAAAAAGTGACGTCCTACATCGAGATGCATACCTCGATAACTGAAACGTGGATAGTCTTTAATGGTTACTGCCGGAAGTGTGATCTTGGCACCGGCAACTATTGCCGGAATTGACTTTCGCAAGGTTTGTATACCATAGAACACTCCATTAGGTGTTTGCCCGTTGATGGTGATTTGCCGGGAAGATACTGTAAGTTCGTATCCTTCTTTTTCTACGATACTTTTGTCCAATCCTAAGACAATAGCATTGGGTGGTGTACTTTCCGACGTGATTGTTGCAATGTCGAGTTCTTTTCCGGTTGCCTCTTTGATATATCCGGATAAAAACTCTGCATTTCGTTTTAGCAGTTCGTTTCCTTCCGGATAAAGGATTTTTGTAGTTTCCTGTAGGGTGAAAGGAGTTTCTTGATTAACAACGACCTCTTGGGGGAGAGGGATTACCTGATAATTGATTTCTTCCTTTTGCGTGTTGCATGAAGTGAAAGTCAATGTAGCGACCGCAAAAAGTACTTGGTTAAGTTTTCTCATAATAAAATTGATTAGTATTAGTTCGGGCAAATATAGTAAAAATTATAGTTATGATTTGTTTAAATAAGATATTAAGTGTGGAGATTCTTTTTTAGATAAAAAGAATGGTTATATTAGAGTTACTCCGTAATTAATAGGAAAAATCAGAGAAGATATTTCACCTTGAATTACGTATTATACCTTTCTTAACACTTCTGTAATATATAGGAGAGTTGCAAATATATCAGAGAACGAAAAAGTTCGGCACAATTGTTCTTTCTTATTATTAAAATGTTATGTTTGTATAGTCTTAAATATAATAGTAATGAATGAACCTGATTTGATAACCGGCATAAAGAATGGGGATGTACAGTGTTTTGAAGAACTTTTTATAAAATACTATTCACATTTCAACCAATTTATATTCGGGTTGGTGAAGGACGAATGGATTTCTGAAGATATTACGCAAAACACATTTATCAAAGTGTGGGTCAATAGGGAGAAATTACAAAGCAATTTATCGATTCACTCTTATTTGTATGTAATTGCTAAATATGAGGTATACAATCATTTTCGTTCTAAGCAAAACCAGATAGTAGACCGATTTTTAGATGGTGTACACGACACTGTAGTTACTCCAAGTGCAGAGAACGAACTGTTTTGGAATGAAATGCAGAAAGCGATTGCGGATACCATTGAAACAATGCCGGAGAAACGGCGTGCCATTTTCAAAATGAGTCGGTTTGAACATAAATCTGCAAAAGAAATAGCCGAAATAATGCATATTTCGGCACGTACGGTAGAAAAACATATTGAACTTGCCCTTCGTGAATTACGTACGAAATTAACTCCTTTCTTATTTTGGATATTGGTTTATGGACACATTACATTGTGATTTGAGTTACGAGTTCTCTCATCTTATTTCTTTGTGAATTTGATACAATCCTTTTTGCTCTTAAAAAGATATATACCATTTTGTAATGAATTTATATCTAATTCTGTGGTTGTCTCTCTGATCGTTTTATTAATAACTTTTGTGCCGTGTATGTTCCAAATAGTGATGTCGCCAATTTCACTTTCCGAATTTATATCGATTTTATTATTATTGATGCTAATTTTATCTTTAGTTTTTAGGTTATCGGTGCCTGTTGCTACGATTTTAGCATAGAGTGTTAGGTCGGTTTGGGTAGTTGAGTTCCCGTCATAGCGATTTCCTTTTTCATCATACCATCCTTCGAATGTCGGGCTGTCATCAGGAACAGGATTTTTGGGAAACTTCATTTCTGTGTTATTATAAAGTACTGCATATTCGTTGTCATTATACATAAAGATTGTTTTGTATACTCTGTTGGAACCTCTATAGACAACCGGCATGTTGTCATCAGAATCAAGCTCTTGTCCGAAAAGAAACTCCATTTGATCACCGTTTAATAAATAGGCAACTTCTCCGGAATGAAATTCTTCTATTTTCATAGGAATTCCACCTTTGCCTGTCAAGGTGTAGTCGGCGTAATAATAGTTATTTTCACAATCAAAATTTGTCGTGTTGGTTTTTCCATAAACGCTGCCTTGGTCTGTGGCCGTGCAATCGATAGTACCGATAACATAATTGTTCGTAATGGTTTCGGCAGCTTTTGACAAATTAGAATATGAATTGATTCCGGCTACATATTTGGGGATTTCGGAACCGTTATTTTTAATACTACCGTCAAAGTAGCATCCGTTAATAACGGCTTCGATGCCGGTAGTACTTGAATTTGTACATCCCAAAATACCGCCGATACCATTGGTTACTTTTCCGGATGTCGCGATTGTTATATTACCTGAGTATGAGCAGTTCTTTATATTGGCATTTTTCATAAATGCCAATACACCACCTACATATGCCGGTGCTCCCATGATATTAATTTCAACATCGCTATGACAATTAATCATATTTCCTAAGGCATTGGCTTTGCCGACGAATGATCCGACCTGGGTTTTCTGAGCCACTGATGCGGGAATGTCGATTTTTCCTGAGAGGTTGATATTAATAATATCACAACTCTCACTGTTTGTACCACCTATGAAGCCTGCAAAGTTCGATTTCTCAGTAAGGTCGCTTTTATTTATATACATATTATAAATGTGATAACCTTGTCCGTCTATTTTTCCGGTAAAATAAGTTCCGTATCCTATTGGAGTCCATGGTTGGTTACCTAAATCTATATCTTTGGCAATCTTTATACCCGTTATGGCATGTCCTTGATTGACTTGATTGGCTGCCCATGCTAATTCTGCTCCTGTATAAATAACACAATTACCGGAAACGTCACGGGCAGGTTCAATCATGGAAATGCCATCCCACGGGCCTTCTGCCACAGGTTCGAATGGTATGACTTTCACAATCCCCGGAATCATAATGGCCATGGCATTGATATAACCTATTTTGTAGATATCCGCACTTGTAGCCCCAGGGGTGACTGTAAATCGGATATGTCCGTCCGCATCGGGATATATCGAGGTGAGTTCAGCAACCGACTGATCATTGTTGTTGCCATTTAGTCCGATGTAATTTTCTACAGTTCCAAAGGTCGAATATTCTGCTTCATGAACTTCTGTTGTATTCATGTAAGAACCGAACATATAAAAATCATAGGATTTTTCGGGATTCAAGCCACTGAATACAATTTCGGCATTGTCTGCAAGAATACCGTCTTTTTCGACACCGTTTACCCAATAACCTGTTGAAGATACATTTGCAGGCATGTTGAACAACGTATTTGTTTCGGATGCACCGTTTTCAGTAATGCCGGCAAAACTTTTTGTGATGTTTAGAGAGATGCCTGAAGTATTCTCTTCCGAATCTGTCAAATTTTCTATTTTAGTTCCGGCAAGATGGGATGTCACATTATTCCAAAGGTTTTCTTGAGTTGCTTTTTCACTGGTGGTAAAGTTAATATGGACAGGAATTTTCCCCGGGATCTCAAGGTGTGGGGTTATCATTAATGCTCCCAGATAATAAGTTCTCTTTTCTTCGTTGTTGTTTGTGCCGGCTTTTACAGTTAAACAGATACGTCCTTTGTCATCAGCGATTATTCCTTGAACCGTTGCAATGTTTGCAGTGTTGTCCGTTGGATTCAGAGAGGCACTTCCGTCATTTTCTCCTTTGAAGGAGTAGGCGGTTTCAGCATTGGCCGATGCATTCATAACCGAAGCAAATACGCTCATATCATACGCTTGCCCCGGATATAATCCGGAAATAATAACCGAACTCTCTGTGGTACCGTAAAAGGTTGATTTAGACACATTCGAAGGCATATCTAAGGCTGTTGCCGATGATATTGTTCCAATGGAGGAAATGCCGTCGAATGGTTTTTCTATCGAGGCTTTCACATCTGTTCCATACCCTTTGCTGTTATATAAACTTCCCGTATTTGCTCCGGTTAATGCAGTTGTCAAACTATTCCATGAATATTGAGAAACTGCAGATGAGCCGAGACCGATGCCGAAATTGATCATTAACGATCTGTCGATGACTTTGAATTTTGTATTTGGGTTTACTCCATAGGTATCCACAAGGCTGCTGATACTTTGGGGGTTGATAATAGCTTCATGGGCGGCATGTTGACACATCTCTGCACAGAAATCGCTGACGGAAGCAGGGTGATAACTTAATCCGATGACACTTTTCCCAAAGATTTTTTCATACCATGTTAATGCTACGGTATAACGGCCGTGGCTGAGATTCATGTGATAGCCATCACGGTTATAATCATCGCCGATGTAACTGGTACGCCCGTTTTGGACGGCTGTCCCGCCCGGAATTATATTTTCTTCGCCAATTCCCGATTGTACGGCGGCGCGGCTTGCACAATCAATGATTTTTGTATATTGATCCATCTGACCGGTATAAAGACCTTTGTTGATTAACTCTTCTAATTTGGCCGAACCGTTTTGATAGGCCCAGGTCATGTAAAGATAAAACTTGGCGTTTTTATTCGTAAGATAAGTTTTAAGATAGGTAATCAGATTGTCCAAATATGGAAAGTAATGGCTATATGCGCCCGAATAATTATGGTCGGTTTGTATAATGACAATATCCCAGTCTTCATCCGTAATGATATTTGCATCGAATTTGCGGCTGTTTCCTCCTGTCGATGTCATTTTCCCATCTTTGATTTTGTAGTAATTGTATATCTGTTGATTTCCGGTAATATAATTCGTGTGAAGTTCTAATGTAGTTCCTCCTTTATATGGGAATCCCAATACGATATCATCTCCTGCAGCTTGTACTATCGGAAGAAGTTCCTGCAAAGCTGCATCGAATGAGAAACTGTTTCCAACAACGAGAATTTTTTTAGTTTCTGCATTCGTTGTAAAAACTGTTCCTGTGATACTTAAGAACAGCATTAAATAGAATTTGAAAACCTTTTTCATTGATTTATTATTTTGTTGATGACTAATATGAATTACAGAACTTTACAGATGACGGAACTTACTCCTTGGATTTTCAGCGATAACTTACCTTTCGATTTTTTTATTGACAAACTTTTGGGATCTCCCCAAATAATTTCTAATTGATCATACCCTCCAATGAGTGCCGTAGCATTTTTTTCTCTTGGATTGATAATTACCAGATATTTTGAGTGATTGTCGGAGCGTTCGTATATGGCAGGGTATGCCTGCTGCGGATCACTGACAAGCTTCCATCCTCCGGTATTCCCCAATGCAGGGACTGAAGAACGGAGGGCCAGAAGCCCTTTCGTACAGTTGAGTATGGAATGCGGATCATTGATTTGACCGGCCACTGTCGGACGCTTCGGATCCGGGTCTATGGGTAAGTACAATTTTGAAGGGGCGCAGGTAGAGAAACCGGCTGTTGCGCCTGCTTCCCATTGCATGGGCGTTCTTTGGGCCGACCGGTCCCGACTGCCTTCAATAAACGGCCATCCGTCCATTGAACGCATCCCGATTTCTTCTCCGTAATATACAATCGGCACCCATGGCATTGTCAGGAAGAATGTCATGGCCACTTTTAGTTCCTCCGAAGTGGAACGCTGGTTGCGATTTAGTCTCCAGGTGTCATGGCTGGATGTGGGCATGCATGGGAAACCGTGCCCTTTGGTTACTTCATACATTTTTTTAAAAGGTTCCACGAAAGAGGCGAACTGCCCTTTTCCCGCCCTGTCGAACCAACAGTGTTTCGGTTGGTACATACCGGTTTCCGGGTCTGCATATCGAAGTGTATTGTGCACCAGATCGCGATACATGGTTTTTCCACATCCGTTGTGGCGGATAATATCGATATCGAAACCGCAAGAAATGGCCTCTATCGGACTTGACCATTCTGACAGGAAGATCGTTTCGGGATACTTTTTTGCCTGCCAGGAAAATATTTCATTCCAAAGTTTTCTTACCCCGTGAAACTCTGCATCATCTCCTTTTACCAATGACCAGGCCAGGTCGCAACGAAAACCGTCGACTCCTTTATCAAACCAAAAAGAGATGATATTCTTTATCTCCTGGCGGACTGCTTTCGGACCGGGAGCATCATAGGCTTGTTCCCACGAATTTTCCGGGTCCGGTTGATAATATCCGTAATTGAGTGCCGGTTGAATATCGTAATAATTCATCAGATAGTATCCGTCGCGCGGATATTCATTTTTTACCCAGCCTCCTCTTTCCGGTTTCGGCGGAGTTGTTTTTTTACCTTTCGTCCAAATGTAATAATCGGCATAATGCCCGTTGGGATCTCCATTCGCAGACTCCAGAAACCAAGGATGCTTGTCTGAAGTGTGACCGGCCACAAGGTCGAGGCACACCTTGATACCCTTTGCATGTGCATCGTTTACCAGATTTACTAAATCGGTATTTGTACCGAAACGTGGGTCGATTTTATAGAAATCGGTGATATCATAACCGCCGTCTTCAAATTCGCTGCAAAAGACCGGACTGATCCAGATGGTATTAAAACCTAAATTTTTTATGTAATCCAAACGTGAACGGATACCTTCCAAATCGCCATATCCGTTTCCATCGCTATCCATGTAAGAAGAAGGATAGATATGATATATGGCCGCACTTTCCAGCCATTTGGGATAGTCTCGGGCGGCAAGAAGGTTGCTTGCAAGAACTATAAAGGTGAAGAATAAAATGATTCGTTTCATCTGATTGTTTTTTGTGGGTTCTATCATTTACCTGTTGAAAACTGAAATTGTGTTACCGTATCTCTATAGTGGTGTTATCATGATATATAATGCTCATCTGTTGTGATGCGTTCAAGTAATTTAAAATCTGTTCAATTGTCTCATCGTTGGCAAATATTGCATCGTATTTTATTGATTTTAATTGGGGGTTGGTGATTACAATTTTCTTTTGGAAATGGCGTTCGAGCTGGTTGGTTATATCTTCCAGCTTTTTATCGATAAAGTAGAACTTACGGGATTGCCCTTGATTAGCTATAGTCGAAATGTTCATTTGCGACATATTTCCGGTAGTTTTGTCGATCTTTACAATATCACCGGGCGCCATGAGTACCTCTACCTGTTTATTGTTGAATTCAGATTCTACGTCTACACATCCTTCGTACAGCATTACTTCAAATTCCGAATCGGATTCATGCGATTGTACGTTGAATTTAGTTCCCAATACTTTGATTGTGGCATTGTTGCATACAACGGAAAACGGATGTTTCGCATCCTTGGTTACCTCTACGTACGCTTCGCCAAACAAATGAACTTTTCTGTTGTGGGTAAAGTCGTTTGCTTCATAAAAAAGGGTACTTGTGGGTTTGAGGTAGACCTTTGTAGAGTCGGGAAGTATCACCATCTTTGAATTGCCTGCCGATGCGTATACCTTTTCCAAATTGATATCGCCGGACCGGGAATTCCATAAATGTGTACCCAATAGGAAACCGCATACCAATACGGTAGCTGCTATTCCCGATATCCAACGGTATATTATTTTTCTCTTTTGAGTGACTTTGGGGGAGCCGATACCTATGCGATGGCATGTGCGGCTGAACGCGCATCTGGCTTTTTGCTCATCTTGATGGGTACATTTTTTCAATAATTCCAGAAGGATGGTATCCAATTCGGTATTATTGATATTGTCTATATACCATTGTTCTATTTTCTCGGAATCAGGGGGTGTAGACTGACTCTCGAAAAACATTTTTATGCTTTCTTTCTCCATATATTTTTTTAATTATTCTTTCCTCTATATAAAAAGAACACATGACATAATATGACTACGTAATCTGATTTTGAAATAGATCTTTTATTGTTGCGCAGATGCATATTTTTTTGCGAAAAAGCGGTCGATAATAAGGGTGATAGCACCGTCTCCACTGACATTACATGCCGGGCCATATCCGTCGAGAGCCAGATAAATGGTCATCATCAAGGCACTTTGTTCCGGCGAAAAACCGAGAACAGATTCCAGTAATCCGATCGATGCCATCAAGACACCTCCCATTACTCCGGGAGCAGCTACGGCAGAAATTCCTTGTAAAAGAATGAAATTGACAAAGAGTGCAAAACTGATATTCATTCCGCTCAGATACATCACTGCAACCGATGTAGTGATAAGTTTGATAGTCGACCCGCACATATGGACTGTAGAACAAAGAGGGACGGTAAAATTGGCGATCTCTTTGGTGGCACCGTTTTTCATGGTACATTCGAGAGTGACAGGAATAACAGCCGAACTGGAGCAGATTGAAAAGCCTGTCAGATATGCCGGAATAATGTTCCATATACATTTAAAAGGATTTTTCTTAGCTATCAGTCCGGCTATGATATATTGGATAATGAGATAGCAGATAGACAGGATGACACCGGTTGCAATGACTTTGATGCCTGTTCCCATGACAGTTGACAGATGACCGGCGGCACTCATTTCGCATATCATTGTGAAGATATAAAACGGCAGGAGGGGAATGATGGCACGTTCAATTGTGAGTTTTACTATTTCTCCGAATTCATCAAAGGCTTTTTTCAGTCCCGGAGCTTTGGTGAAAATGATGCCGACACCGAGCATGAATGATAGAAGGAGAGCCGTCAGTATATCGCAAATCGGAGGGAATTTGATATTGAAATAAGGTTCGAATACTTTTCCTTCCAGCGCGGAAGTGGAAATTTCACCGATACTTAGATAATGGGGAAGCAGGTTTGAAGCACAACCGTATGCAAAAAATCCTGCACCTATCGTCGACAGATAGGAGATAACAATAACACTCAACAGCATTTTTCCCGCTCCGCGTCCTAAGTTGGCAACGGAAGGAGTCACCAGACCTAATACGAGCAAGGGCACGATAAATTTGAGAATTTGCGCAAAGAACACATTGAAGGTCTTAAGTATTCTGATCATAATATCCGGGGCTATCAACCCCAATAACGAACCGATAGTTATCGCAATCAATACTTTAGGGAACAATCCTAACTTTCTTTTTTTCATTTTGTCAATATTTTAATTTAAAGGAACATTCATTCAAGGAACACATTACATCATGCATCTACGTAGCCGGTATTTTTATTTGGTTTGAATATTGTGGCTTGTGACGGCTTGGATTATCAGAATAAAGCATGTTAATGTTTTTTAAATAAGTGTTGGCTTTGTATTGCCGATTACGTATTCAGTGCCTTTTGCTAAGTCTTCATAGTATAATTTTAAAGATACATATATGAAAAAAAACATTCTTTTATCCGGCATTTTACTGCTGAGTTTTTCTTGTGCCGTCGCCCAGGATTATCATGACGATGTTGTCGTGCTGGATTCTGTAAAGGTGATGTCGTTCAATATTCGTTTCAATAATCCGAACGATTCTCTCGATACGTCATGGGATCGGCGTCGGGAACCATGTACCCGTATGATGGCCCAGTATCGTCCCGACGTGGTGGGGATGCAGGAACCACGCAACGAGATGTGGCAACAAATTTTTGATATGCTACCTGATTACGGTTATTATCGTATAGAGATGAACGACACACTGTCCGATTCCCGTACCGGAGGAGTATTGTTGTTATATCTCCGTGATAAATATTCAGTGGAACGTTCGGGACATTTTTGGTTGAGTGCTACTCCGGAAGTTCCGTCTCAGCCGTGGAATTCGACTGACCGGCATTATCGGGCTGCCTTGTGGTTGCAACTCAAAGATAAAAAAAGCCGGAAAGACTTTTATATTGTCACCACCCATCTGCCCTATAAAAAAGATCCGGTGGATACTGAGGTACGTGCCCGGTGCGCCTCATTGATAAACAATCAGATGAAGACCATCGCCGGTGGGGACGCGGCCGTATTCGTGACCGGTGATATGAATGCTTCCTACAATTCCGGTGATCCACGGCGTGAGAGCCTGACTCCGTTTTACCGCTGGTTCGCTTCTGCCAGAGAAGATGCTGTTAAGACGGATGATTATTCCAGCTTTAATGGTTTCGGGCGTGTCTCTCCTTTGGTCAGAGGCAAAAATCTGGATCATATTTTCTACCGTAATGCTTGCCCGTTGGTGTTTGAAACGATTGATAAGCCGGTTTACGGTGTAAGGTGGATTTCAGACCATTATCCTATCATTTGTACATTTACTTATTGATTTGAAAAGATGAAGAAATATAAGATAATTTTTTTGATGTTTATAGCGGTTTTCACTGCTACAATGGTTGCTGCTACCGGATATAAGCTGGTTTCTCCTAATGGGAGGCTTGTGAGTGAAATAAATGTCGGTGACAGTCTTACGTTTACTCTTTCTGACGAACGTCAATCGATATTGTCACCATCGACCATTGCTATAGAATGGGCGGATGGTACAGTTTGGGGAGCCGGTATGAAAGTAAGAAAAGCACAACGCTTGTCTGTCGATGAAGTGATTCCTTCTCCAATGTATAAGAAATCGCAGGTACGAGATAAGTATAACCGATTGGTATTGAACGCGATTGCCGGTTTCAGTATTGAATTCCGGATGTATGATGATGGAATGGCTTATCGCTTCATATCTTCGCTTTCGGGGGAGCATATCATAAAGAATGAAAAGGCGGTGTATCGGTTGTCTCAGAACTTTGAGACATGGGCTCCGTATGTGCGTGACCGTAAGAAACGAAAGAACGCTACCCGTGAACAGCAGTTTTGGAATGATATGCAAAATCTTTATACATATCTTCCAGTGCAAGACTTTGATGCTAATAATCTGTTGTTTACACCGATACTTGTCAATCTGGAGCATGACGAAAAATTGTGTATTGCCGAAGTTGACGTTGAAGATTATCCCGGGATGTATTTAGCCGCAGATAATTGCAGGCCACAGTTGCAAGGAGTCTTTGCTCCTTATCCGAAGAGTGTGGTGCGGGGCGGGCATAATGACCTTGAATATCTGGTTACTTCGCGGTATCCCTATATGGCAAAGATCGATGCACCGCGCACTTTTCCGTGGCGGACTTTCATAGTAACGAAGCGCGATGGAGAGTTGACGGAAAATGATATGGTATACCGGTTAGCTGCTCCGTCACGTATTGCCGACCGGTCATGGATCAAGCCGGGGAAGGTTGCCTGGGAGTGGTGGAATGACTGGGGGCTTTACGGAGTAGATTTCAAAGCCGGCATCAATACAGAAACTTATAAATACTACATCGATTTTGCTTCCGAAAACGGTATCGAGTATGTTATTCTCGATGAGGGATGGGCTACCAAAGGAAAGTGTGATCTTTTTGATGTCGTTCCGGAAATCGATCTTCAGACAATAGTAGATCATGGAAGGAGAAAAGGGGTCGATATTATTTTGTGGGCCGGTTATCTGGCGATGGAACTTAATTTGGAAAAGGTGGTATCGCATTATGCCGATATGGGTATTAAAGGTTTTAAAATAGATTTCCTTAATCGTGACGATCAGGAGATGATTGCTTTTATGTACCGTACAGCCAAAGTATGCGCTGCTCATAAAATGCTTGTCGATTTTCACGGTTGCCCCAAACCGACGGGCATGCAACGTACGTATCCCAATGTGGTCAATTATGAAGCGGTATTCGGCCTTGAACAATTGAAGTGGTCTAAACCCGATGTCGATATGGTTGCTTACGATGTTTTATTACCATACATCCGTATGGTGGCCGGCCCGATGGATTATACGCAGGGAGCGATGCGTAATAGTGTCAAAGGCGGATATTTCCCGAACAGGAGTAATCCGATGAGTCAGGGCACCCGTTGTCATCAGCTTGCAGAATATGTCGTATTCGATTCCCCGCTTAACATGCTTTGTGATTCTCCGTCCAATTATATGCGTGAACAGGAATGTATCCGCTTTATTTCCCGGATTCCTACTGTTTGGGATGACATTTTCGTGCTCGATGGTAAAGTCGGGGAGTATATCGTTGTGGCTCGGCGCAAAGGTGATGATTGGTATATCGGAGTATTGGGCAATTGGAATGCTCGTGAACTGACAGTGAAATTGCCGGATGATTGTATCGGGAAACGAATCGAGATATTCAGTGATGGGATAAATGCCCATCGGTCGGCTCAAGACTATCGGAAAACGTCCGGGATATTGGAACAGAATGAGATTGTCATCCGACTTGCGCCGGGTGGGGGATGGGTAGCTTGTATTCAATAAGATCATCCATGCTACAGTCTGAACTATATTCCCAAAGTTATCTATCCAACTTTTAGAATACAGTCAGACTGTAGTATGGGTGATTTTATAAAGGTTTTTGATGTAAAATGGAAACAGATTCTTAATTTATCCTTTTACAAATCGGGTAGTTCCTCCTTTCCAGGACAATATATATACTCCGGAATAAAGTCGGGAAATATTGACCGGAGTTTCTCCTGCATTAACTTCACCTAAATGAATGACTGTTGATCCGGTCATGGAGAATATCCTCACATCCTGCAACACCATAGCAGCAGACAGATATAGAGTCGAACCGTTCTGGTATGTGCTGACCGGACTGGTGGCGGCTGTTTCGGTGATGCCCGTACCTCCCTTGCCATACTCATACGCACCGATCGATGAAGTACCATCCGTCGAACGTTCTACTCCTCGTTGGTCGAATATAAGCTTGTCTCGTAATTCAATCGTATTGTCTACATCTCCTTTCAATAATTTTTCTTCAAACTGCGATGCCGGCAGCACATTGATTGCATTTGATCCGAAAAAGCGTCTTTTCACCTTGACTGTCTCAATTGAGCCACCGTTTAAAGCCAAAACAGGAACGATATCTCCTTCTACTATATTGCTTTCGAGCATATTGCCGAGCAATAGGATCGATGCATCGGCTGAAGTTCCTAAAATATCGGTTTCTGCCGGTGTTATACCGATGTTATCGGTACTCGAAAAGATATTATAGCCGGTAGTCGCCGGTTGCCCTGCATTGTAAACATCACCGGTATATATAGAGGTAGAACGGTTTCCGGCAATCACGTTGTTGAAAATGAATGGTGTGCCGTTGTAGATATGTACGGCAGCACCGTAAAAGTCGGCGGTAGGTGTACCGTTTTTATAGCACGAGGCATGGTTTCCGACAATCGTATTGTTGACGATCGAAAGTGTAGATGCTGCATTCAAATTGGCATAGACGGCCGATCCTCCTTTTATTTCGTTGATGACACCGCCGGTAGCTTCTATCCGGTTGTTGACAAAAGTATTATTGACTAAGGTTGTTTTAGAAGCATAAGCCGTTCCGTTGAGTGAGACGGTGCCTCCGTAAGTTGCCCTGTTGCAGGCATACGTGTTGTACCCCAGATAAGCCCACGAGTATCCGGAATGGTATCCGGCAGAACCTTGTACCGCTTCATTTTCAGAGAAGTAGCAACCTGTCATGGCATAGCGCCACCATAGCTCCACACCGGCATAGGCGGTGAAGTATGCACCACCGTTGGCTGATGAAATGTTACGGATAAATCGGCAGCCGGTGCATAATAATTGGCCGGCTGCATAGATTCCCGCGCCCTGACCTGTGGATTGGTTGTCGCGAATAATCACATTGTTGAGTATCAGTGGCGAGCCCAGCCCGGCGATGCCTGCACCTGTGGTAACACTTCCGTTGGCGTTCCCTCCCACAATTTCAAAATTGCAAAGCGTCAGTGCACAGTATTTTTGAACGGTCACTACGCGATAAGCGTTTTCTTCGTTACCGGTCAATACTCCGTCGGCAATTTCATCATTGCCGTTTATATCTCCCGATAGGACTGTGCGTCCTGTCACTTCTTTAAATGCAGAATCGTAGCCGCCGAATATATCCAGCGAATGGGGAATGTTGAGTGTAGCACTACGGCCTTTTAATAGCTCCGATTCGGTTACGGAATAGTGTCCTTGGGCAACGTAAATGGTATCACCGTTACAGGTGGCATCGACAGCCTCCTGAATATTGCGGAAAGGGGCTGACTTGCTTCCGTCGCCGCCATCAGCGGCGTTTATATCCACATAGCGGGTATGGGAGGCTACGAAAGGCATTAATGAAATGCTTACTATCACAGGGAAATGATCGGAAGGCGTGACACCGCGTCCAAAAGTTTCATTAATGTGATTGTATGTATGCACTTTCATTCCTTTTACCCATACATAATCCAGACGGGTCCCATCTTTTTTCTCAGGATCCCATTTGCACAAGGTGCCGTCCTTAGGCCACGGAAATGGGGCTTCCGACACTTTGCGGCTGTCCGACAGATAGGCACTGCAAAAGTCATAGAACGGATAGCGTATGGCCGATGAGTTATGGTCACCACATATAATCGCCGGATAATGACCGGAGATGGAACGTACTTTTTCTATGTTAATACGTGTTCCTTCATTACGGGCATCGCTTCCTAAATGATCGAGGTGGGTGATGAAATAGTAAAACAGTTCACCGGTCTCTTTCACTCTTAACTTGGCCCATACGGCAAAACGTTTGTTACCACTGCTGTTGTCCCATGAAATTAGCGATTTGGAGGGGTCTGTACATAAAAAGTAATGTCCCTCTTCAAGAAGGTCGAATTTGTCGGTGCGAAACAATACCGCATTGACTGTGCCTTGATTGGGCACCGTCGACGAGTTACCTCCCCATTCTACAAATGAATACTCCGGAAGCAAACTTTTCATATCCTCTTGTTGCGAACCGGCGTTCATTTCATTGACCCCGACAATGTCGTACTTGAAATCGATAATTGTCCGGGCAACATAGCTCTTGCGGTTGTCCCAGCTTAATTCTCCTTGATCGGCAGTTGTTTTGAAACGGATATTGAAACATCCCACATTTAAAGTCGTGGTATTGGCTACACTGACCGTTGGAATGGTCGGTAGAAGCACCCATAGGATGGCAAATAGCCTATATTTGATGTGATAGAAAGCCATATAATAATGATTTATAAAACAAACAAGTCGTCTGCTTCCTGTATCCGGGAGGCAGACGGACCTGTTTAATAAATGAGTGACAATATTATCTGGTAACTTTGAACGTTTGTCCGTTCACGTTAGCCATGTAAATACCCTTTGCAAGTTTACGCAAATCAATCGTATCGCTTTGTGTAATAGATTGGATGCGCATACCTTGTAAATTATAAATATGTATGGTAGCATTATCGGTGAGTCCTACCACCTTGTAGATACCATTACCCGAAGCTTGTAATTTGAGAGAACTCCCCGGGGAGGCCGTATTGGCAATACCGGTCCCATGATTGGTTAAGAAGTCATAAGCTCCCGGAGCAGTTTCACCGTTAACCTCTTCCTGACTACGTTTCGAACCGGTTTGGTCTACTGTAACATCAATCTCGAACGGTAGATATCTGCCTTCATCTTTTAGCGTTTTGATGTACTCTCCGAGTTCGAAGCCATAAAGGGCATAAACTCCGAGCTGATCGAGAATTCCATTATCCACAGGTTTCAATGTCTTGGTAAATCCACCATTCTCTCCGGCTGCTGTTGTACCGAATATTTTTGAATAAGTATTCGGGTTGTTGCCATCCATATGATCATTGTTCCAGTTGATAGCAATAGTAGGAGATTCCATGACCGAGCCGAATGTGCCCAGTATGCTGCCGCCATAAGAATTTAGATAAGCGCTGGAAGGTGTTTTCTCCGTACCGGTAAGAACGATGGCAGCTTTGGCTACCGCACCGTCATCATCGCGTCCCACGATGATCGAATTGCAGATATTCACCGCCGGATCACAGGCAATGCGTATTTGCGACCCCAACCATGAACCGGGGTTAGTGACAGTACCGGTTTCCGTATCTTCGGCATATAGCTCCGAAGGGTCGGCAGAACAGGCATTACCGGCAATGGTACAGTTAATAATATGTACCGCGCGTACATCGTCATCAAAAGAACTGCCATTGGCACAAACTCCTGCACCTTCATAAAAAGCCTTGTTGTCGACGATGGTAGAATTTATGATCCACATATTCTCTCCCGAAGACTGGGCGATGGCACCACCATAACGGGATTCTACTTCATTATTACCGAAGTAGCAACGTTCGATTACGCCATTCGCTTTCTTCGAACTACGGGTGGTACAGCGGAATCCGGCTCCGGTCTTGTGCGCTTTGTTGTTGTATACATTGCAGTCTTTTATATGATAAAGTCCGCCATAGATGTGGATACCGGCGCCGATTCCGTCTCCTGCACCTTCGCCTTTGCTTACATTATTATATATATTGCAATACTGGAGCTCGATGGCCCCCTGTGTGCAATAAACGGCTCCGCTTGCATTAGTCGAACCTTCGGGAGAGTATGAACAGGTGAAATCGATACCTATCAGCCGGCAGATATGGGCCAAGTTCTCGGCATCATCGTTCCTTGCCTGGCGCACATGGATTAAGTTGCGGAGGTCGCCTGCGCTCGGCCCCCCGTTTTCATCGAGGTCGCCGGAGAATATCGTGGGTGTGGCCGATGGATAGGCAGGCCATTCGGTAACCGCGCCTTTGCTCTGATCGCATCCTCCTACAAAAACATAACCACGGTAAATACGCCCGGCGTCGGCACCGGGACTGGTAGCATTGTAATAGGTACCGCCTGCAAGAAAGAATACGTCTCCGGTTTTATATTTGGATACCTCGTCGTTTTTTGCAGCAGAGGCATCATTCTCGAAAACGTCGTACATGGTAATCGCTTTTTCCCAAGATGAACCGTCGTTACCTGTGGAGCGTAAACCCGGTACGACATAGTATTCGGCCGAAAAAACGGTTGTAGGAATCAAAATTCCCATTGCGTAGAGTAAGAAATGTTTTAGTTTCATAATTCTCATAGATTTGTTAATAATGTATTGATAAAATCACTTGGAACTTTTAGTGCCTGTTTAAATTTTGCTCAGTATTATTTTAAGAGGAAAGTTTAAACAGGCTCTTATACTTTTGAGGGAGTCCCCAAGGTAGCTTTTTAAGGTTGTAAAGACTTTATGTAGTCTTCATAAATCCGGTGATAGGTGGCAACGAGATCCGTAAACCCATTGACCTCCTTTGCCCTTATTTCGTAGAGGAACGGGCCGGTATAGCCGGCACGGTCAAGCGCCTGAAGAATAAGGGTCCAGTTGTTTTTGCCACGTCCCGGGAGCTGATGGCACTCTTTCTCTCCGTCTCCGTCGGCAATATGGACACTCTTTATGCGAGAACCGAGTGCGGCGATCAGCCGTTCGGGATTTTTAATGTGATTCATGTCGATGGCAGCATAAACATCGGCCGGCATTAAATCCATGATTTCAACCATCTCCTCGACCGTACGGCCCAGTGGGCGTTCTACTCCGGGGCTGCGAAGCAACTTATACCCGAGAAGATTTTCCAGTACGATAATGGCTCCTGTCTCCTTTACATCTTTATTCAGGGAGGTGATGGTTTTTATCAACTGGCTCATGCGTTGCTTGCGTTCGTTGAGGCCCAACCGCCAGCTTGGATGAAACAGTATAACTTCCGGCTCCAATACACCGACAACATCAATATAGCCACGGTAGGCATTTTCCGAATGCGAACGGATCGTTTCGTCAACGTGCGACGGGTCACAGTCGGCCCCATAAGGCATATGTATCGACCAGATGTTGATTCCGGCACTGTCGGCATCGTGTTTTACCCGGCGGAACTTCTCTTTTAATTCGGCATTTGGAATAGGATGATCTCCATTGACCAAGCCGGTGAGAGAAATCTCTATGTCGGAGATACCTGCAGACCGCGCTTCTTTCAGATTTTCATAGGTCAGTCCCTCTAAACCGCCGAAAACGCTTATGGTTGTTCCTATACGCAACTTCTGCGGAGTGCGTACTTCATCTCCATTCATGGTATCCATGCAAAAACCGCTTATGGAAACCATCAAGACAGATATCCATGCATAGATTAATTTTCTTTTTAACATACTGTTTATTTGTAATTTAAAACTTAGTAATAGCTTATTTGTGAGTAACGATTAAAAATCAAGTCCATCGTCCCAGCCGGTGTTCTGTGTAATCATGCCTTTGGTAAGTGTGCGTTCATTGCTTGGAATAGGATAGAGATAATCGCGGTCCTTATTGAAAGCCCTCATCAATTGTCCGTGAGCCAGGATATAGCCGGTCTCTCCTTCTGAAAGGAATATATCCTGATTTATTTTCAATGGAGTTACTCCCGGAGCAGGAATACGGCGGTCCAGATAAACCACAAAGTCGATTTTTCCATTACCATCCATGTCATAACGGCCTTCACCGGGTACATAAGGACCATAAAATGGCTGGGCCAGAAGCTGACCTTCACGCCATCGGCATAGATCGGAAAAACGGATACCTTCACTTACCATCTCTATCGAACGTTCCCGGCGGATCTCAAGAATAACTCCTTTATTGGGGCTACTGTCTACATTCTTATATCCATAAAGTTCAGATGTAAGGAACGGGTCGGGATCAGCATTTGCAGCCGATTTATTCAGATGAGGCATCCCTACGCGGTCTCGGATTAAATTGACAGAGTGATCGAGATCGTCTTGTGTCAATGTCCCTAATTCGGCTTTGGCTTCGGCGTAATTGAGATATACTTCGGCCATACGGTAAATAGGCACATCTATTGTAGAGGCATTGATATAATTGGGTCCCGAAATATACTTCAGCATCGGATATCCTGTCACGGTATTGGCAAAATTGAAAGTTCCTTCTGTACCATCGACGTATTGGGCATTTTGTGTCAGTACTGTCTGTGCAAGGCGGGGATCGCGCTCTTTTGTCTCTTCAGTAAATGGCATCGTTGCCCATCCCTCTCTATCGGTGAAGCGGCTGCCGTCTTGCATTAAATAAGAGAAAACGAGCGCTTTGGTATAACCGGCCATACCTTTGGACGGCATCAGTGCATAGGCGTCGACTGCATGTGCGAAATTACCCCCATAACAACGTGCAAGGATCACTTCCTGTGCAATGGCGTTCTCTGAAGTAAAGAGCGAATAATAGGGATTTTTCCCTGTCGAGTAGATAGAATACTTTTTATCATTCATAATATCAAGTGACGCATTGACGCATTCCTGCAAGATAGCTTCATAAGGTAAGTTGTTTTTATTAAATGTGTGGCCGGCATGGTATTTACGGAAAGTACCTTCAAAAAGACACGCACGCGATTTTAACGCAAGGGCTGCATAACGCGAAACTTTGTAAATAGAGGATGATGCCGGAAGATTTTCTGCCGCCTTATCACAGTCTTCTATAATATGATTTATGATGACGTCGCGACTGTCGCGCGGCTTGGCCAGAAGTTCATCTTGGTCTGATGCCAATACTTGGTCATACCATGGCACTTCGCCAAAGCGTTTCAGCTTTTCAAAGTAAAAGTAAGCGCGCCAGAAATAAGCAACACCATCGTAACGTTTGCGGGCGGTTGCATCTTCGCAACGGTGGGAGTTCTGAAGATAATAATTGATATATCTCAGATAAGACCATGACCATCCTCCACCGGAGGAAGGAACAGTGCGTGTCAGCCCTACTACGACATCGCTTTGAGACAGACCGTCGACAATTAGGTTGGATGGTTCGTCATACAGATTGACTGCGGTGGGTTCCATGAGGTAAAACTGGTTGGTATAAAGTTCCAACTCTGACTCTGTATGAAAAAAAGTGTCGGGACTGATGGAATCCTTAGGAAACTCATTAAGGTCACACGATGCAAAGCCTGTTAATAAGGCGGCGGATATGAATATATGTTTTATAGTACGCATAGCTGGTTTGTTTTTTTAGAATGTAATATCGATGCCAAATGAGAATACCTTGCTGAAATTGTATACTTCACCGGAGTTCTCAATGTAAGATGAAGATGAAACTGCCGCTTCGGGGTCGATGTATTTACAGTATTTTTTCATCGGCGACCAGTAAGCAAGATTCTCTCCGGTAAAATAAATGCGTATCTGCTGAAGATATTTTTTTAATACCGGAAGGGTATAACCTACTGTCAGATTCTTAAGCCGCAGATAGGCCACGTTCTGAATATACCGGTCATTAGGCGATGTCAGAGTATAGTGGGAATTGGTATTATCGGAGTATGCTTCATAACCGCGAGGGAATGGAAAGTATGCATCCAGATTATCTTCACTCCATACCTGATCTACCAATTGCTGGCTTAAGAATGTATTGTGCGGACGACAATAGGGACCCCAGAAAAGATTGGCCTGGCCGGAGCTGGGATACCAGTTGCGTTTGCCTACACCTTGAAACAGGATAGAAAAATCAATACCGTTCCACGAAAAATCACCACCGAATGTATAAGAGTATCTTGGAAGTGAATTACCGATGATTACCCGGTCTCCCGGATCTTCGACAGTGTTTTTCCCGATGGAAATTTTATTGTCGCCGTTGAGATCCAAAAATTTCGGATCACCTGCATGAAGTCCCTTACGGGTGGCAGTAGCATCGATGCGTTTGGTAAAGTAGGAACAGTCCACTTTTTGGGTATATTCTGCCGCTTCTTCATCCGTACGGAAAAGACCATCGATTTTATATCCCCAGATATCTCCGAGTTTTTCGCCTACATAGTGTTCCGAAATTAGTCGGGTATCATTGTCGAACCGGGTGACTTTGGTCTGGTAATCGCCAAGGCCGGCACGTAATGAGTAAGAGAATGGCCGGTTAAGCAGAGTCGTTCTGTCACGCCAGACGAAACTGAGTTCCCAACCTTTGGTGCGCATATCGGCAGCATTGGTGCGCGGTTCGCTTGCACCGTAAACTCCGGGGAGCGATGCGCCCGGCATCATCATGTCGGTAGTGTTGCGTACGTAATAATCGCCGCTGAATGTCAGCCTGTTGTTTAGGAAAGCAAGGTCGATTCCCCAGTCATACGTCGTTACTTTTTCCCATGTTAAATCATTGGCTACAGGGGCGTCTTCACGAGCGTATGTCAGTTTATCCGTACCGTTGAACGTAAAATCTCCATTGGTGAGATTGGTATTGATCTTTTGAACAAACAGATAGTCAGATACCTGTTGGTTGCCAAGGCTGCCGATAGAAAAACGTATTTTGGCATTGTTCCACCATTGTCGCATAGGTTCCCAGAAATTTTCCTGACTGATACGCCATCCTACAGAACCTGAAGGGAAGTATCCCCAACGGTTGTGACTCCAGAAGCGCGACGATCCGTCGGTACGGCCGGAGGCTTCGAACAGGTATTTGCCATCGTAGTCATAATTGATACGTCCGAAGACACCAAGTGTCTTATATTTCGATTGTCCGCCACTGACGGCATAAGTCGATCCGGCTGATAAGTTGAAGTCATTCAGGTCTTCCGAAAGATTTCCATCAACCGATATTGCATTCTTGCGGTAGTAACGGGTGTCATATTGCATACCACCTACAATCTTGAAGTTATGTACTTTATTCCAAGTGTGTGAATAATCGGCAAATGCTTCAAATGTCTGTTTATAGAGTGACTGGTTAGTTTCTTGAAGGTCGTTACGGAACTTGCTGGTGGTTTCCCATGAAATCACGCCTTCATGTGAAGAATATGGTGCATTATTATAGCGATACTGTCCGAATTCATGAGAAAAACGATAGGCATGACTTAAATGTAGGGTTAGCCCTTTAACGATATCTAATTCAAGGTTGTTTTTAATCGTCGCTTCATTTACTACCTCTTCGTTGGACGTTTTTCCATAAGTAAGCATCAGATTCATGTCACCGAGTACACCGGCTCCTTGATTTACTATTTCAGTGCTGTGTACGATAGTTCCATCAGGATTTCTGGGGACAAATAACGGAGAACCTCCCATAGTTACGTTACGAAATGTCGTTTGCTGGTTTTTCATTCCCGGCCACCACATTTTACCATAAAAATAGTTCAGGTTGGTACTAAAGCGGGCCCATTTTGTAATGTTGATATCCAGTTTTCCGCGAATGCTGTAATTGTCATAAGGGTCATTCTGCTGGTTCATAACCCCTTGGGTATTGTAATAGCGGCCGCTGACGTAGTATTTCACCCTGTCATTTCCCCCTCTTATCGATACATTATGCTCATGTTGCATGCGGGTACGTTTGTAAATGTAATCGTACCAATCGAAATTTCCGTAATACTTGTATGTTCCGTCTTCTTCGGTTACTACCCATGGGCGGGCGGGATTTTCCGTCTTATCGCCGCGACGCATCTCGAGTTCGTTCCAGTCGTCCTCATCATATTTAAGATAGTTTATCCCTTTATTCGAATAATAGAAAAAGCGGTCGACTACTTTGGCCCAGTCGTAACCACTGGTTATGTAGTCGGTACTCGTGGTGTTTTTTAATAAACCGAAACGACCGTTATAAGTAACCTTTACGTTCGAATCACTGCCGGTTTTAGTAGTAACCAATACTACACCGGCTGAGGCCTTTGCACCGTATACCGAAGCTGCTGCAGCATCTTTTAATATGGAAACCGATTCTATATCGTTAGGGTTGAGTCTGTTTAGTTCCATTTCTACACCGTCGACAAGAATGAGCGGGGTTCCTCCGTTTAAGGATGCGGCACCGCGAATATCTATTTCATAACCCGAATCGGCCCTACCGGTATTAATACCGATGTTTAGTGATGGATCCAGGCCTTGCAGGGCTTGTGCAGCCGAAGAAACAGGACGCCCGTTGATCTCTTCATTTCCGATAACTCCGACAGCTCCTGTCAGGTTTACCTTTTTCTGGCTGCCGAATCCGACTACTACTACTTCATTGAGTATAGTCGAATTTTCAGTCATGGTAATATTCAAAACGGTCGAGCTACCTACTTTTATCGAAATATCGGAAAAACCTACATAAGAAAATTTGAGTGTTTGTCCTGGAATCGCTTCAATGGAATAATCACCGTTTACATTGGTGATTACGCCTTTGCCCGATTCGGGATTTTGGACGGTAACACCGATCAATGGTTCTTTATCTGCACCGTTTATCACTCTCCCGGTAATCAGGCGTGGCCTTTGTGTCGCAGGTGTATTCCCGGTAGGTTGTTTCCGGCTTTGGATGACAATACTTTTGTTGGTTACCGTATAGGTGACATTTTGCCCCGTAAATATATGGCTGAGTATTGTACTTATGGATTCATTTTTAGCTGAGACTGAAACTTTACGATTCATATCCACCTCATTCGATTCTACTGTTACGGAAAATCCATATTGCTGTTGCAGTTTCAATACAGCTTCGCGTACAGTCACATTCTTTACTTGAAAATCAATACCTGTAGCAAGTGCCTTACTGGGAAGCAGTACACTGATAACCAGCGTGAGCACCATGAAAGTGTTTCTCATAATTGATTGATTTAAATGATAGCTGTTGTACATGTTATAAGATTTATTATAATTGATTGATCGGAATTGATTCATTGACATTGTTTTCATTTGTCATAGCAGGGGTGTTTTTTAGTATTTCATAAAATGCTTCATCCTATCTATATTATTGGACTTAGTTTTCTATGAGTCGTCGTCCCATCGTTTCCGGGTGGATGAGGGAACTTGGTCTTTCATTGTATTGGATGGTAGTTTTCTTATCATAAAAGAAACTGATATAGATGGTTTTACTTAAAGAACTCGTGATAGGAAGAGATTACGTAACGGGGAGTTGTTTTTTTGTTTCAATTCAGTATCTCTTGCGTGAATTGGTTGTGAAATGCATGTTTTTATGGATAGATAAATTGTGATATTTTATCCACAAATGTATTTGAGTGACATTAATGGCTTTGTATGTTGTAACGGTTTTCCGGTATGTAAAAATAAAACAATATATGATCTTCTATTTTTTCTTTCTATTTAGTGTGTAGATGATTAAAATAATAATATATTTGCGGCGGTTTTTATATCTTAAAAAAAACAAAGAAGCGTAAAGCTGTTATTCATAGTTGAAGAATAGGCTTAACAGCCCTCATGCTTTTTTTATCTATTTAACCGCCGTTGATGGGGGCAGACGGAATAAACAATTACATACAATGACAAACAGTATAAGGTATGGCATTTTTTTGCCTTTCTTTCTTTTGTTCAGTTTCTTTTCCCAACATCAGATTTTTGCCCAAGGCAAAATAGAAGTTGTTTCTTTTCAACGTATGGAGACTGACATCACCGCTCGTGTCACCGCTCCCAAACGTGACCAGAATGGCGAGCTCTGTGCTTTGATCCGTATCGTTACCACAGTTAAAGATTTGATGTTCGAACCTGACGCCTTAGGTATCACTGCCCGTGAGAATAAACCCGGCGAGATCTGGCTTTATGTTCCCCGTGGTGCCCGTCGCATTTCTATCATGCATGATCAATATGGTGTTTTGCGCAACTACTTCTACCCTGATATAATCGATAAAAGCACTGTTTATGAGATGGAGGTCCGTGTGAATGACGGTACTTCCCAAGCTCCTGTGGATACGAATACGCAACTGTTGGTGATGCGTCCCGAGCCTGCTGATGCTACCGTTTATATCGATGATGAAAAAGTTCCTACCGAGAAAGGCCTTTTTACTGCCACGATGAAGAAGGGTAGCCACACTTATCGTGTTGAATCTCCTATGTATGCTCCCGAAGCCGGTGTAATCGATCTTGGCAGTGAACAAAAGATTATGAGCGTTACCTTGAAACCTAAGTTCGGCTATCTGGAAGTCTTCTCTTTGCCCGAACAGGATGCCAATGTCTATATTGACGGCATGTTGGCGGGACAGACCCCTTACAAGAGTGACCGTATGCCTATCCGTGATTACCGTATACGCATTGAAAAGGATCTTTTCTTTCCCATTGATACCTTGGTCAGCATCTCTTCCGGTGAGACGAATAGCCAGACTTTTACCATGATTTCCACCATCAAGCCCAAAGAGCCACGTCGTATGCTGGTTATGGCTGAGGTTGGTTATCATTCTTCTCAAGTTTCTTATGGTGGTATGATCGGTTTTGTCCGTAAGAACGGTGCCTATGTGAAATTCCGGAGTGATTTCGGTTCTGCTTCTGCCGATCTTGAATGCGACGACAGTGGTGCTCTGACTTCCGGTGGTGAAGGTACTCCTTATTATAAAGAAGGATTCAGCCAGAAATCCCGCTTGTCTGTGACGGCCGGTTATTTGCGCCAGCTTTGGAAGCCTGTTTATGTGTATGCCGGTGGCGGCTATGGTAGCCGTACGCTGGCATGGGAAACGGTCGAGGGTGAATTGGTGAAGAATACGGATCATTCTGCATCCGGTGTTGCTGCCGAGCTGGGTGTCATCGGTCGTTTAGGGAAGTTTGCCCTTTCGGTCGGTTTTCATACCGTTAATTTTAAGCACCATGAGGTTGCTGTAGGTATTGGTATAATGTTTTAATTATTTGCAATGAAAATGAAAAGAATCGGATATCTTCTTATATTATGTAGCCTGTTTTTTGTGATGTCGGGCTGTGAAAAGGATACGGAGCCTGTAAATTTTGCTCCTAAATTAACAACGGGTAAGGTTGACGGTATCTTCCGTACAGGTGCTACGCTGTTTGGTGAAATGGTAAAACCCGAGGGGGTAGTTGTGAAAGAATACGGTATTCTTTATTCCACTCTTCAGAGTATGGCGGAATATGAGACAAAGACAGCCGATAATGACAATAATGGTAAATTCAGTGCCCAGTTAGTCGATTTGGAGGCTGGTAAGACTTATTATTATTGTGCTTATGCCAGCAGTGGATATAGCATTGCCCGTGGTGAGGTGAAGAGTTTTGTTACGGTTGCCAGTGAAGTTCCCGTTTTCAGTACTTTACAGATCAAAGATGTGGATGAGAAAAGCTTTGTGGTGAATACTTCTATCCTTGACGAGGGTGGCAGTAATATTGTCATGAAGGGTTTCTGTTGGAAGGAAGTGAGTGGTGATTCCGATGATCCCGAGGTAATCGATGAATCGAAGAATCTGGATCTTTCTGCCGAATATCAATGGCGTGTGAACGATTTGAAGCCCGGTCGTAAGTATGCAGTTCGTGCATTTGCAGTCAATAGTAATGGCCTGGGGTATGGAACCACTACGTATCTGACAACTAATGCTACAGATCTTCCGGTTGTATCTTCTTGTACTCCCAGTGATTCGACCTCTACCTCTATCACTATGTTAGCCCGTATTTTGGGTAATGCTTCTACTGTGACTGAGAAAGGATTTTGTTATAGTTCGACTAAAGAATTGCCGGAGGTTACCGATATGCGTGTCATTTCCAATATACCGGATACGGTGATATACGAAACTGTCAGTGGATTGGTTCCCGGAAATACCTATTATATCCGTGCTTATGCTACCGGTTCCCAAGGAACGGGTTATGGTGATGTATTTTCGTATACGATTCCCGGAGGAAATGTGGGGCAGGGCATTAATTCTGCAGAAGATTTGATGGCTTTTCGGGATGCGTGTAATGCGGGAGCTGATTTATCAAATTGGAAAGATGCATCAGGTGTTGTGAATATTAATGCGGATATAGATATGGCGGGTAAGGTGAGTTGGCAGCCGATCAATAGATTTGACTATGTTTTGGAAGGAAATGGGCATACCATATCAAATTTGAAAATCTATTATTCGGAATTGCAGGAAAAACCGGCAGCCAGTACCGGATGGATAGTACTTGGTTTTATCAATCAAAATTATGGGGTTATACGTAATCTGACGATGGGAGAAGGATGTGAACTTAAAATGACTCCGGATGATAGTCCGATAAATATAGCTGAATCAGTAATTACTTTTGGCATGTTTTGTGGAGCTTTGTGGGACAATGCTTCTATTTCCAACTGCAAAAATTATGCTTATGTGAAGGCTTGTTCGGGAGCCGGGATAGTAGGTATGATGTATGGAGGCATGGTAGAGAAATGTATCAATTATGGAAATATTGTGGCTGTTGGTACAGAGGTTATAGCAGAAGAATATGTGGATAATTCTACGTCAGGAATTGCATATGGCTGTGTGAAGTCGTTGAATCAAATTCGCGGCCGCATTGTTGATTGTCAAAACAATGGGGTAATAAAAGGCGGCTATAGGGCAGCCGGTATCTGTTCGCGGCACGAAGAAGGTGGAGACATAGTCGGTTGCATAAATTATGCGAAAGTAACTTCTGATGAATGGGCCGCCGGAGGTATTTGTTCTGAGGTCGGAATGGGAAATGCCACTCTTGAATCCTGTGTGAATATGGGAGAAGTGTCTTCTACGAATATTGCCGGTGGTATTGTGGGAGTAGCGGATATTTATAATCTGACTTTCTCTTTATCTCGTTGTAGACATGAAGGACAGGTAAATTCGACGGATATAGCAGGTGGAGTATGTGGATTGGTAAAGAAGACAGATGGAATACTATCGATGGATAGTAACACAAATTCTGGTACTGTTAATGGAGTCGCTGGTTCTGAAACCAATATCATTGGAAAAGATGAACGTATCTCTTTATAATAAATCTGATATTTGGGAATAGCTCCCTTTGGTGAGCAGATAAAGGGAGATGTATATGTTGTCAACGAGGTTTCTCCTCCTCCTTTGGAATTTGAATAGTATATGCCGGGGCAGTAATACTATCCCCTTTTGGGAGGGGAAGAAGACTGTCATAACGGATTAGTCTTCCTCAGTTACACCTCTTTTCTTTGTAGAATCTTCCTTTTAGTATTTGAAGAAATACTGGAAGGGAGATTTTTTCTACTTAATCTTTTGATACAACGCTTTTTGCATTTCTTAATTTGTTTTCTTGTGATAGGGTGTCCCGGATATCACGTCTCTGTTTTTGAACATTGTTGATAGTTCTCTTGGGATATAATCTTCTGCTTGTCGAAATATATATTTCTTACGTACAAAGAAATGTATTTTTATATATCAAACAACTTCAATAACATGTCTTGGGAAATGTCTAAGAAATGTTTTTCTTATAGACATAATTAAACTAAAGTGTGAACTTTTTATTTTGCTTCTTTTTTTCTTTACGGAATGTGCGTGTTTTTATTTTTAGTTTTATAGTGCTTGTCGTATTTTATAAATATTCGGTTGGTACCTCACCGAGAAAAGCGTCGTTTCTCTACGAGGGGCGGACTGTTTCTCTACGAAGAACGGCCCGTTCCTCGTAGAGGAAAATAATGAATTATTTAATGTATTGATATATAGAGGTTTGTCTAATATTGAAAATGTCTTTTATTTTTAATGTTTAAATTGTACTTTTATTTCTTTCTTTATTATTTTCTTTTGTCTGAAATATTAACATTTGTGCTCTTGCTTATTTAAGATACTCGCGGAAGAATTGTTCTATCTTGTCGAATGGGATCACTTCCAGATTATCATACAGATCTACATGACTCGCATTGGGAATGATCTGTAGTTCTTTGTTACTCCCTTTCAATTTTTTGAAAGCATCTTCGCTGAAATAACGCGAATGGGCCTTTTCGCCGTGAAGCATCAATACCGCACTGCGAATTTCATCACTATATGATAGTAGAGGCATATTGATGAATGAAAGTGAGGATGTTTTGTTCCAGCCATTGTTTGAGTTGAGTGAACGTTTGTGGAAACCACGTGATGTTTTGTAATAGGCATGGTAATCTTTTATGAATTGGGGCGCATCATCCGGCAATGGATCTACAACGCCACCTGCCAAGGCATATGTACCGCGACGATAGTCCTCTGTACGTTGGGCATTGAGCTGCTTGCGGAGTTCATAACGGGCGTTGGCATCTACTGTGTCAAAATAGCCCTTGGCATTTACACGTCCCATGTCGTACATCGTTACTGTTGCCGTTGCTTTGATACGGGTGTCGATGGCGGCTGCATTGAGTGCTATACCGCCCCAGCCGCAGATGCCAAGGATGCCGATACGTTCTGTATCCACGTCATTACGGGTAGAAAGGTAATCGACTGCTGCACAGAAATCCTCTGTATTGATATCCGGAGAAGCTACATAACGGGGTTTTCCACTGCTTTCTCCTGTGTATGACGGATCGAAAGCAATTGTTAGGAATCCGCGTTCTGCCAGTGTTTGTGCGTACAAGCCTGAAGCCTGTTCCTTTACTGCGCCAAAAGGGCCGCTAATGGCAATGGCAGGTAATTTCTCCGTAGTATTTTTAGGAATATAAAGGTCGGCAGCCAGTGTAATGCCGTATCGGTTATGGAAAGTTATTTTGGTATGGTTCACTTTATCGCTCTGAGGGAACGTCTTGTCCCACTCTTGAGTCAGGTTTAATTTTTCTTCCATGATCTTATTGTTGTTGGTATGATTGTCTGTTGCAAACAGATGCCCTGCGATGCAAAGGCACATTGCCGTTATCGTGCATACGTTTTTTAGTCGGTTATTCATCTTATTTTAGTATTTTGCCATCTGAAAAAGCGTTACCTACTTTTTCGCCTACTTTCAGATAGTCATTGTTGAACGGATCGAAAATGATGGGAACTACTTTGGAAGCATCTACTTTGCCGTTTTCGCCGAGTACACGTTCATCTACGCTCACATTTACTATCTCGCCGCGCAGAATACTGGTTTCGGGATTGTAGTCTTTCAGTCTGCATTCCACTGTTACGGATAATTCGTCAATTAACGGAGCATCCACAAACTCCGAACGGGTAGCGTGGAAACCGGCACGTGCAAATTTATCTGCTACTTTATTGCCGGAAACAATGCCTACATAATCGCAGGCTACGACTTGTCCGGCTTCTGCCATACTTACTGTAAACGCTTTGCGTTTTAGGATATTTGCAGTTGTCTTGTGTCCTTTGCTGACACAAATACTGATTTCATTCATTTCGCTGATACCACCCCAAGCTGCATTCATCGCATTGGGGATATGGTTTTCATCGTAAGCAGCGATGATAAATACCGGCTGCGGATAGGTAAAGGGCTTTGCCCCGAAATTCTTTCTCATAATGATTTATTTTTTATCCATTGTTTGACATCTTCTAAGCTTGCGTTATTCAGTAGTTTACCTTTCTGCCATTTTATGGTGGGATAAGTTTTCTGCAACTCTTTTTCGGCGTTGGAGATACTACTACCGCCCGATGTGGCGAACGGAATAATTGTTTTACCTGTAAGATCACAACTTTCTATAAAAGTGTTAATGATTCTCGGAGCCAGATCCCACCAAATGGGAAAACCGATATAAACAGTATTGTAATCTGTTAAATTCTTCGGTTTAGAACTTAAAGCAGGACGCGATTTTATATCTGCCATCTCTACACTGCTACGTGAGGATTTGTTGTGCCAGTTCAGGTCGGCAGCAACATACTCTTTCACAGGCTGTATTTCGTAGAGCGTTCCGCTTGTGGCTTCGGCAATCAGTTTGCCTGCTTTTTCCGTCGTTCCCGTTGCCGAGAAATAAACAACCAAAGTTTTGTTACTTTGTTCTTGTGCATTTACGGTAATACATAACATGATGATTGCCGTCATAATCAATACAATTCTTTTCATACGGTATATTATTTAGTTTAAATATCTCGAATTTTGAGGTGTTTTCTCTTTGTTCATGTTCTGTGCATTTCATGAAATTCTTGTATGGAGCAACGATATCGATATTGTCGCTACTATAATTATACTTTGGATCGTCATTCTCGATTTGGTTTTATTGCGATGATGCAAAATTACGGAGTATTATCCATCATACCGGTATATAAATTACAGATTATATAACCCGAATTACTGATATAGAGAAAGATAAAGATGATTTGCAAGTTTTTTAGCATAAGTCGAGCTTTATTATCTTCTACGATTTTTATGTTTACTGGTTCATTAAGGGAATTAAAGAAGCATAAGATACTTTATATTGGTGTCTGTAATCTGTGTTGCTGTTATTACTTCATTTTTCAATGAAAAATACAATATTATGGAGAGTCCCTTATAAAACCGGAATCCCGTAGTTTTCTATTGGTATTAAATTGCGGACAGTACTGTTGGATCGTCCCTCTTTCCTTCTGATATGTTTTTCTCTTTTGTTCCCTCTTTTTCCCATATCTAATTCCCAGTTTTCTTTCTTTCCTTCTTAGCGTCTTTGTTTTTTTAACC
>UMHU01062118.1_pt1 | contig 64738 bp, 48 predicted proteins | sample 1965591 | NCBI WGS metagenome assembly UMHU01 (sample SAMEA4836101, study PRJEB28245) | human gut metagenome | biome: gut microbiome; material: fecal sample | place: Denmark | collected 2008
TTCATACTTTCCTCTCTTAAAAAACCAGCCACAACAGGCAACCGTCATTTTAATATGACTGTGCTTGATGGACTGGCTTTTTTATTATATTTTTATATATATGTATAAAAAAGACAGAGAGCTTCTTACGGCTCTCTGCCTTTCTTTTAATTCTTATAAAATTCTCGTAAGTGAATCCAGTCCCTGATTACGAACTAATCCACAAACTCATAATCAAAACTGATTAGTTCTCAGCACGTCTCTTTGTGATAAGAAGAACTGCTGCACCAACCATTAAGATACCACCAACAACGTAGAAGATTGTTGTACCGATACCACCGGTGGATGGAAGGTTGGAACCTTTATTATTTGCAATACTAATAGATGCTGTACCTGTAGCTGCTGTACCTGTACCACTCTGTCCATCCGCTGTAACGCTTAATTCTTTAAGCTCTGTAACTGCACCAGCACCACTCTGTCCATTAGAAGTATCTGCTGTGATTACTACCTCTACATCTTTTTCTAATTTATTATAACCTGAAAGTGTGGCAATCTCGTGGATATAATATGTTCCATCATCAAGCCCTGCTACGCTAAAAAGACCGTTTGAATCAGATGTTAAAGTGGTTGCCTGATTTTCCTGAGCAACCCATCCTGTAAGTTTACCATTTTCTACTTTGGCCCACTTTTGAATATTATTTGCATCTTTTTTATACAAATTAAAGGTAACACCCTCTAACTTTTGTTTTGTATCTCCATCTATTTTGTTTGTATTTAACTTATATGTAAACACAATGACTTTGTCAGGTGGTGTTTGACCTTCTTCTGGTGTTCCTTCACCACCCTGATTAGGATTATTAGAATATGTCAAATATACTTCATTTGTATTTCCTGGTTGGCCCTGTCCAATACAGGCATCACTATTTAATACCGCAGAATATTCAACAATAATATATTTTCCCTCTTCTACTCCTTCAATACCTTTTAAATTATTTGTAGAAACTGTAATCTCACTAATTTTAGTCTCTGAATCTTTTACAGATGTAGTAGTAAAAGATTCTGTAATGTCTAATTTATTTGTTCCTGCTTTATCATCAGCAACATAAACCTTAATAGAAGATGCATCAACTGCATCGAAGGACTTAGCTAATGTATCATGGAAAGTATATTTATATTTTGTATATTTGCTCATATCAGGCACTGTACCAATCAGCTTAAATGGAACAGCATCACCAATACTATAATCGGCTGTATCATTGTATTTATCGCCGTAAACGTCTGTCGTATTTTCTGTTTTTGTATTTTCCTGTACTTTCTTCTCTACAGATGGTTTTTCTCCTTTTGGCCTAGCAGTAACATTACCTACAACTTCCATGATATATGCTGTGTAAAAATCATCTGCATTTGTTAAAGTATTATCTCTATCCTTAACTAAATAATAACCGGCTTTAAGTCCTGAAATAGTATAACCACCTGACGCACTAGTAGTACTTGGATTCTGTAAATATGAAGCAACTTCTTTTGCAAAAATCCTTGCATTTTCTTCTGTTGTTAATGATTTTGCTTTAGTTTTTGCAACACCTAATGCCGCTTGTCCTCCTGTTGTAACTCCAGTACCCCAAGTAATATTGGACAATGTCTTACCGCTATTATCCTCTTTTAAATCTCCTGCAAAAATCTGATAAGCTTCATAAGTATGTCCTGAAGCCGCATTATTAATAGTTATGCTGTAAGTAGGTTCTTCAGCGAACGCTACCACGCTCATTGCCAGCACCATCACTACGCTGAGTGCTAATGCTACTAATCGTTTCATTTTCTTCATATTCATCAATTCCTTTCTTAAAAAAATTGTATTGAATTTATATTTAGATATTCTTACGACGCAGAGTTTTTCGTCGTGTTGAAAGTTGCAGAGTCTACTCTACCCTCCTTCCACGTCTACGCCTTATGGAATATCCACATAACAGAGCGAATCCCATAAGGGATGCACCCCCTGCTATAAACGGTAATGTACCACCGCCTCCGGTTTCTGGCAGGGTGTAGGCTTCGGATATTGTATTACTTAGTGTAATTATACCCGTAGTTATTCCATCATTATTGGAATACTCTACTTTCTTATAAGCAGATTCATTTTGTTCTTTGATGTAATACGCATAATAAACAGTCTTTCCATTTTCTTCGCCAGTTAATGGTAAATTATTGATTTCCTTTTGCCAGTGATCCTGATTTCTGGAAATAGTATATGTAGCATATATCTTTGAATCCTGTTTCTGCATCACATTATACTCAAAACGATCTCCATCATTGCCATTATCATTATATAAAAGAGTAATTGTTACAGCTCCATCCACTTTATAATTATAAGTGTATGTTGTAGCTGTCGTAGATTTCTTTTGGGATACTGGTGCTAACACTGTTGACTTTCCATCTTTTTCTACATTTACCGTTGGTAGCTTACCATGAATATCTTTGAGTTTCAATATAAGCTTATCGCCTTTCTCACAACTCAAGTCATTATTATAACTAGTATTCCATTGACCATATTTAAATTGTACCTTTACGCTATTCTCTGAATTTGTATTTTCCTGACGTTGCGTATATACTTCTTGATATAAGTCAACCTTAATTTCATTTACTGGTGCACTGATTGTCGTTCCTTCGCTGTCTTTCCAGTTTTTCTTTATTGAAATACTCGTATTCTTTGACTCATTCTCCACATAAATAGTAGCTGCTTTCTTTGTTAGATCAACTGCCTTAGATGGTATAGCATCTGGAAGGTTGTTAGCAGTTCCGTCTGCTTTGGAGAAATAGAAATAAATATCTGTATTTGTATTAGAAGATAGCTTATATCCTTCCGGTGGTGTTTTCTCTATCAGTCTGTAAAGTGTGTTACTCTGATACAGTGAAGCGTCCCACTTAATTTGTATCTTTCCATCCTTATCTGTAGTAAAAGTCTTTTCCGGATTAACATCACTATAGTTGCCTTCTGCCGTCGCATCATATTTCTGTAATTTGAATATAGCTCCCTGCAAAAGCTTTCCATAGTTACCCTCTTCTACTTTATATATTGTATAAGCTTTTTCTGTAGAAACATCTCCTCCTGTAGCTGATTCTTTCCACATTTCTGTTTTGTCACTACTGGAACTATTATTTCCTTTTCCCGATAAGGTTGCTGTATTATTAAACTTGACCTGAGCCTCTGCTACATTAGCCGGAGCATCTCTTTTTACTGAATACCTGTACTCAAGAACTAATGGTGTACTATCCGGAACATTCGTTAAGGTTAAAGTATGACTGGTAATCCCATTATTATGTTGTTTAGGTCCTTTCGTATATGTCCACTTATATCCCTGAACCTGTTGCGGATTGCTGCCCTTTCCATAGCTTCCATCGCTATTTTCTACTGCATAATAAAGCTTTACCGTAGTAGGAATCAACTCTACCGTAAATGTAATTTTGCTGTAATCTAAACTGGAATTATCCTTTGAGGTAGCATGATATGGATGATCTACCGAATCAAGTACATCAGTTAATGTAAGTACATCTACTCCTTCTACAACATCCTTTCCATCCGGATTAAGAACAATCGAATAATCTGCCTGATGAGAATTGCCATCCCATGTTCCTGTTTTATCAACTACTTTATGCTCTACCGTATTCTTTTTCTTTGTCCAGTTCTGCGTCTGACTTGATGAACCAATCTCCTTATTATCAAATGTTACATTTGCATCATTCGAAAATGTATAGGTTTCATTATTTTTATACTGGCTGCTATCTTTTGTCTCACAGACAACCGTAACTGTATATGTTGTATTTGGAGGAATCTTTTTCGATGTATCAACATAGCTTAAGTTTAAATTGATCTTATCTCTTTTTGAATCAACCGACTTTTCAGCATATGTTCCAGTTACTTTATAGGTATCGTTCTGTCCTTTTATATTTCCTGAACTGTCTGCTGTAAGAGAATCAACTTTACGTCCGTCATTATCAATAATAGAAATTCCTTTTAACTTAAGACCCTCTGGTAAAATATCAGTAACTTTTATTGTGTTATATTCATCACTGCCAGTCGTTACCTCTATCTTCCATGTCAGTTCATTTTCAGAACTAGTATTTGTTGTTCCAGTATTTCCATTACCGTCCTTCTTAACTACCTTACCTTTGTCATATCTATAAGTTGCACCAACACCTTTATCTCCAACCCATGCACTGTTATAATATTTATTCTCTCCCATAGGTACATTAAATAAATCTACAGTTGTTGCATAAGAATAGGTTATCTTTGTTGCATTTGAAGGCTTTGTCAGGTTTTGCTTAAGCTTTATTTCAAACTTCGTAAACTTTGTCGTGCCTGTAACTCCATTTGTAACATTCTGAATATCCTCGTAAGTATATTCTTTGTTATTTATATCATAAAATGTTACTTTTTCGCTCCAGCTACTATCAAATATATTAAAGGAACTATTATTATCCCATTTTACCTGACCGCCCCAGGCTTTTATCTGAGCTGCTGTCATGTACTGCAAACTTCCCGGATTATTTGACGTATTTTTCGTCATGTCATCCTTAATAACTGTACCTGCTGGAAATCCGGCATCTGGAATGTCTATTCCCACTGTCCAGTTTATTGTAGCAGTCTTATTATCCTCAGATTTATCTACCGTTCCTTGTGTTTTTTCAAAAGAACATCCTGGAATCGTAACTGTTTTACTAGTCTCAATTTCTTTGCCGGTTACCGGTTTAAAGGAAGCCTTATTCGTAATATCCTGTTTATCCCACTTCTTTTCATATGGAGTATAGTAAGTAATGGTATAGGTATTCGTATTTTTATGGGTATCCTTACCATCCTTATCTTTTACTGATTTAAACTGAATTTCCTTAATCGTTTCCTTACCGTTTGTTGTTTCTTTAATAATGTCATAGCTTTGTTTATCATCCGGACTGATTGTAAACTTTGTAAGATCTGTAATTGCCTTAAACATATCATCTTTTAATACACCTCCGGCAATATTCATCTTATTCGCATTTACAGTAATTGTCCATTTGATTTCATTGTTATCCAATTTTTCGGCAGTTTTTGAAACTGTGTGCTTATTATCATAAGAGTAAGTAGCAGTCAATACTTTCCGATCAACGGTTACCTCATTAGCATACTTGTTTTCTCCAGGCACAGCGTTACTTAAATCTGCTGTCGTTTCATAACTATATGTTAAAACTGTAGAACCCACAGGTGCAACTAAGTCTTTAAGAAGTTTTATCTTCATCTTTACAAACTTTATATCTGAACTAACAGAGCCATTCCTTATAGCTTCTAAGGTATAATCGTAATCTTTACCTCCGATAGCCTTGAACTTTACTGTGGCCTGTCCATCTGCTGAAATGTCAAATGAGGTGCCATTATCCCACTGCATCATACCATTCCAGCTTTTTATCTGATCCACCGTCATATAGTGAGAATCCTTTAGAGTATTATCTGTAGAATCCATGTTGTCTTTAATATATACCTGCTGTCCTTTATTATTGCAAGGGATTGTTCCATTTGGCACATTAACCGTTATATTCCACTTAACACTTGCTGTTCCATCTGTTTTTTCTGTAACTTTATCTACCTCTTTTGATACGCTTCCTCCAGGAACAGTAACCTCATCAGTTCCTGTAATATCCTTTCCCGTTCCCGGCTTAAATGTAGCAGTATTACTAATGGTCTGCCTACTCCACGAAGGCTTATATGATGTATAATATGTTATCGTATATTTCTGAGTATTTTGTCCAGCAGAAACTTCTTTAAACTTAATATCCTTAATCTGTCCCTGCTCATTATACTCATACTCATACCCACTATTTGGAGAAATCTCAAAATCCGTTCCATTAGCAAAATTCGGATCAGATAATACAGCACCTGCAATATTAGCTTTTTCTTTGTTTACCGTAATTGTCCATTTAATACGATTATTATCTGCTTCTTCACCTTTTTTAGATATGGAGTGATTGTTATCATATGTATAGGTTGCATCTGCTTTTTTGCCATCTTTATCCACAGTATTGTAATAGTAGTTCTTTCCTTTTGAAGAACTGCTTAAGTCAGCCGTTGTTTCATAAGTATAGGTTAACTTAGTAGCTCCCTTAGGAAGTGCCACATTCTTGTTAAGTGTAATCTTAAACTTAGTAAACTGGGTACTTGAAGTAACTTCACTTGCATTATTTTGGATATCAGAATAACTATATTTTTTACCATCTTTATCATAAAACACAACACTTGCATTCTGAAGAATGTTCAGAGTAGTATTGTTCTTGTCATTCCACTGCATCATACCTTTCCAGCTTTTTATCTGCTCCGCCGTCATATACTGTGGTTTACCGGCATTGCCTTTTTTATTTGCTGTCATATCATCTTGAATGACTGTACCTGACGCAAGACCCGTATCTGGTACATCCATAGATACCGTCCACTTTAGAGTTGCCTTACCTGCATTAGGTCCAGTTACTCCATCCAGCTTTTTCTCAATAGAACATCCTGGAATCTTTACCGTGTCTTTATCATGAAGTTCCTTACCATTGGATGGTTTAAATGTTGCATTATTTATGATATTTTGTTCAGCATCTGTCTGTTTATAAGTTGTATGATAGATAATAGTATATGTCTGATTATTCTTTCCGTCCTCTACTCCCTTAAACTGAATATTTTCAATCTTTCCATCCGTACCTTTCGTAATACGATATCCAGTATCAGGACTCACTTTAATATCTGCATCACTCGGTATATCCTTAAACATAGTGTCAGACACTGTTGCACCTGCAATATTTGCTTTCTTATCATTTACTGTAATCTTCCATTCAATCTTCTTTCCATCTGCAATTTTACCAGATTTCGAAATAGTATATGGATTATTTACATCTATATTTGTACTCGCAGTATCCTTCACTGTAGTATCTGTCTTCTGGTCATGAGACTTAACATTAACTGTGTTTCCTGCTTTTGTTGACGCAACATCCATACCAGTAATATCATAGGTATAAGTTACAACATATTGGAAACATTCAATATGATCATTCTGTTTCTTCGCCGTAAGCTGTGGTAACTCCATTGTAAGCTTACCTGTATTTGCATCGTACGTTGGATTAACCGTAACCGATTCTTCTTTTGATGAATCTACGGCTTGCCAATGCTGACTATACCACTTTACCTGCTGCTTCTTTACACTGACTTCCGGTGTCCCCAGACTCATATTCTTTACATTGATAATATCCGTAAAATCAATCTTATCTGGTGTTCCTTTTGTTGAATTAATTTTAACTGTATACTTTAGTTTGCTGCCTTCTATTACAGAACCTTCTTTAGAAACATCAATGTTATATTTATCTGTTTCATCATCTGGATAAGTAATATCCCTGCTAGGAATATTAAGGTCAACATTATCCTGACCTGCAATAACAATATTGCCCTGCTCATCCACTTTAGTAGAACTAAGCTTACCGTTGAACCATATGTTACCATTTATCGTATCTCCGGCATTATTAACATAGCTCTGATCAAATACGACTCTTACAGAATACGTTCCATCTGTATTCTTTACAAATGAATATGTTCCTGCCTGTTGTTGCTGCTCATCTAATAAACGATACTCGTTATTTAATAATTCATCTGGAACAATAATTCCCTCTGGGTATTTTAATTCATAGCTATAATTATCACTTTTAATCTGCTCTTTTGAAATTGTAAAGTTTGTTTTTAAATTTGTTTCATAGTTCCCTGTATTCTTATCATACTTTGTTCCCGTTCCTCCCATACTGGTAACATATGGACTAAAATTCGCATATGATGCAGTACGCATTCCTTCAGCCGCATTCTGTGTCGCAGCAGCTCTCTTGGCAGATTTGGAATTTACTTTTTTCTTCGCAGACTTCATTAAGGAACTTCCTGATCCATCTGATAATTTCTGCTCTATACTACTATCGGTTTCTGCTGTTTCCGTCTTATTCTCCGTCTTCGTACTGCTCTTTGTCTTTGTACTTTCTCCCGCACTCTCCTCTGTCGTCTTCTCTTCGCTGGCTTTTGCTGCCGTTGTGGATTCTGCGTCAGTCTTTTGCTTTGGATTTTCCGGGAGGGCACAGTAACCTATGATAGCATCGCTGCTTCGCTTATAGGTGTTCTCTTCTACTGCATCGTTGGAGTCACCTACTACAGCCGTAAATGAAGCTGTTTTCGTTTTCGTGATGATTCCTACATGGTCGGCTCTGCCGTCGCTGTCTGTATCGAGGAATACGAGATCTCCTGCTGTCGGATTGTAGTTAGCTGCTGCTTTATATAGTTTCTGCTGTTTTAACTTCGTGATCCAAGCAGTACTTCCGGAATTTACCGGAACGGTTTTAGATGGAATCTCTGCATAATTTAAGCAGAAAGAAGCAAACATGGCAGACCAGTCGCCATATTTATTACCGTACCATGCACCGTAACGAGTGTAACCTTTGCGGGTTTCTCCGTCATCGGCAAGCTTGAAGTTAGCTGTGCTTTCTTCGTAGCCAAGCTGAGACTGTGCTATGGACACCACATCCTCTGCCCAGTTACCGGACAGTACCGGTATCGTTGCTTCCCAGTCGGACTTATTCTCTATATCTGCACTCTCATCGCTGTAGCAGGATGCTGTATGAGTATGTTCCTTTAATCCGCACACGAGTTCCTTTTTATAACAGTCATCTGTGTGATGATGTGCCTTTACCGGCTTACTCTCTTCCTTACCACAGATTAACTTCTTCTCGGTTGTGTAGCAGTCTTTGGAATGGGTATGCTCTTCCTTATCACAGATAAGATTCCCTTCCTCGTCATAACAATCTGCATCATGTGTGTGTTCTTCTTTGTCACACGTTAACTTCTTCTCTTCTTTGTAGCAGGCATCCGTGTGCGTATGCCCCTCACTTCCGTCTGTCTCTTCCTTACCGCAGATCAGTACTTTCTTATAACAATCTGCTGTGTGTTTGTGCTCTTTCAGACCGCACTGGTAGTCAGAAGTCATGGAGATACCTTTATCATGTAATCTCCAGTTAACACCGACAAAAACAACTAATGCCAGTACTGCAACTATCATCGCATAATGTCTGAAATCCCTGTGTTTCTTCTCATATCTGTTGACATATCTGCCCAGCAAATTTCTCATCTCGACACCCCGCTATCATCTGATGAAAGAAAAGGCTTTCAGTGGCCATATTCTTATAAATACTTTTCCTACAAGTTGCTTCTTCTCGACGCAGCCTATCGCACTGCTTCGACTATCTATTGACACGCTTCGGTGATCTCCCAGTACAAAGTACCGATTATCCGGAACCTGATATGGGAAAGTAATATCACATTCACCAAGTGCCAGATCATCCACATATGGCTCTGCAAGTGTCTTTCCATTGACACTGACTACGCCCTTTTCATCTATGTTGATAACGTCACCCGGTCCACCGATAATACGCTTGATCAGGAGCTTGTTCTGCCAGTTAAAGCTACAAAGATCTCCTGTTTTTAAATGATTGGTCTTTACAAGTAAAATAATCTGCCTGTCCTCCAGTGTTGGCTCCATGCTTGTACCAGACACTTGTAGTACCGGAAAAAACAAAGTAGCAAGCAGCACTGCAACCGCTGCCACAATAATCAATGTATATATTGTATTAAAAAATATGCGTCGCTTACGGTTCTGTCGTGCTAACCGCCGACGTTCAAGACGTATCTCTTTAATCGAGGGGATGTTTACTTCCTCTTTACTCGTCCGCTCCATTCAGCATCTGCTCCTTTTCTGTGGTAAGTGTTTCTGGTTCCATCTGTTTTGAAACTGCAGAATCTACCGGCTCACTTACCATTATGGGCTTCGCTGTTACGTTCTTAAGCAGCATACTTAATTCTCTATGCTGGCTTAATACATCCCCCACTCGTTTTTCAAATGCATCCCATCTTGCCTCTAATTCTTTCTGAGTCTCCTCAGATTTCTCTCTGCAAGCTTCTTCTAACTGATCGCGCTTCTGCTCTGCTGCAGTAATCATATCCTGACTCTGCTTCTGGGCAAGCTCCACACAAGTCTGTGCCTTATCTTCAGACTGTGCTTTCAGTACTTCCGCCTTCTTCTGGGCTGTCTCTGTCATATGCTGGGATGCGGCTTCCGCCTCTGACAAAGTATTATCTGCTTCTTCTTTGGCCATCGTCATAATGCGGGCAGCTTCTGCATTCGCTTCTGCGACAATCTGTTCTGCCTGTGCCTGTGCTTCTGCTACAACACGTTCTGCTTCCTTTGCTGCGGCTTTCTGTTCTTCTTCCATTGAAACGTTCGCTGCTTTAATAGATGTGAGATAATCATCGGCTGCGGCCTGGGCAGTAGAAAATATATCGTTCAACTGAAGAGCAGCCTCTGCAATAGAGCCTGCCTCCGAAATCTGAATTGTACGATCATTCAGTTGTTCTTCTAAATGGGCATTCTTTTTCTGTAAAGATTCCTCATTAGATTTTAACGCATATATAATTTCTATTAATTCAGGACGACTCATCCTTCTTAATTCTTTCTCTGCCATAACTAAACCTTTCCCCGGCTTTTAGTTCTTAATTATGCTCTCAATCTTATTAATGTCTGCAACGTCATACATGACCCATCTAATATCCCCATAATATAGATGTTGTATATACGTCTTAATGCCGTGTCTTATTTATAATTTTTATTCTACAATTTTCGTTTTTTCTGGTCAATAAGTTAAAAAGAATTATCCTTTTTTTTACAACATTTTTTTATCATTTTCTTGCTTATACTACATAAAACGCAATTATTTAATGTAAATGCGTACTTTTTCTATATATTTTTAAGCACAAAAAAAGACGGAATCAGAAATTACTCTGACCCCGACATTTTTGTTCATTACTTTTATGTATTTATCCTCTTCCAGCAAGAAGTCTCCCATCTTTACGGCAGGTGGAGGATGTCACTCCCCTATGAGACTTTCCATTTCTTTTAACAGGAACAATTTCTGCCCTGTTTCTAATGGTTCTGTGAGATTTTCATTATATTGCTTCATTTTTTCTATTGTCGTTCCGTAATGTTTTGCGATATTCCAGAGAGTGTCTCCACTTTTTACGATATAGCCTGTAATAGACGGAATCCTCGAAATTTCTTCCTCACTGTACGGAATTTCCTCTACTTCATCAATCATATACATTGTCTGTGGCGAGAAACCGGTTACATAGATTCCGGCAACCGCCCTGATTTCTAATTCGTTGCTGTCCACAACATAACCACCAATCTGTTCCAGCACACCGCGAATCTCACAGCGGTCTGTCTCGGCTACTTCTGGTATTTCTACTAAATATTCAAATGGAATAACGATTTCTTTGGACTGAATCGGCGCGGTATCATCTCCTGCTATATAAAGAACTTTGCAGAAAATGAGTCCCTCCGTTGCGATGCCCTGTTTAGTAAGCTGAAAGTCTTCGATTCGTACATTTCCTTCTACATTAAGAACCTGTAAAAGTTTATGAATCTCTCCTGCTGCCTCCACCCGCTGGCTTACCTTTGTTTTCGCGTTATTCTGGAAAATGAGATTTTCAAATGTAATCGGACTGGTTTTTAATTTTAATTTTCGGTCATTTGCATACATATCTTTAAGCAACGGCATTTTAAATTCCCGATAAGCTTTCAGGTCAAGTTCTAATACCGCCTCTATTTCCACATCTCTTGGCTCGCCGTCAATATCCGGCTTAATCACTGCCTGATGGTTTCCGAGCATTACCGCTATATTCCCAATAAGATTCTCCTGACTGTCTGCACAGTCTAATTCGTTGGTAAATGGAATCTCCCAATCGTAGTATTGCAGTGATTCGCTACCCTCTTCTGCCTGATAAAGAATGAACAGGAAAAGACTTCCCCGGATAGATAATTTATTTTCCATCATACGGATATCTACATCCCGAAGCTGCATTGAATTCCAGAGAATCTCTTTGATATTCGGCTTACCTGCTGGCAGGCTGACACTTGCCTTAATCCTCTGAATATCTTTTTTATTCATGATAATTTCCGTCATGGACGGAGACTCATATAAGCATTGGACATTTTCCTTTTTCTCGATTCCAGTCGTACACTCCACAAACTTCATTTCGGAAATGGCTATGTGAAAATATATAACAGAACGCACACCACATTTTCTGGAATTGATAATGGAAATCGTGAGATCTTCAAGGTCGGCCGTCACCTTTGCGATATCGCTGCTTTCCGCACTCTCCACATTCATAAATTCTTCTATGGAAAACTCATGCTCCATGCAGGAAATCTGCTGCTCTTTATCCGTACTCAGATACAAAATCTGCACGAGGAAATTCCCCCGCAGGCGCATACGGTCTGTCAGCACTTCTATCTCATCAATATGTACCTCGCCCCGGCTCTCTATAATCTTTTCCACATCCGGCCGGGTATCCGGCACATTCATATCCTCATCAAGCGTAATCTGCACATTTTTTTCTAACTTTAAAATACCTGAACGAACCGCTTTCTTTTCAACCTTCATAAATAAACCTCCACCCAATAAAACTTGCTATATTTTATGCGGACACACTCTGCCCGTCTTTTCGGCTTCGTTATCAGTATATGTTGCTTCTGGCTGGTTTATGATTTTTTCAGGACTCAATCCGGCACAAAAGTTCTGTCCGCCCACAACGCACAACTAAAAAGGGATACGTCAGCGTTTCCACTACTTCTTCCCCCGCTGCCGGACCTATTAACTGCGTTTCTAAGTAAAGCTGCTCCTTATCTTTCCAGCATTGCTCCACCCTGACACTGTAACCACTATAGGATTTCTCCCCATAACAGACCACCAAATATGTATATTTCGAATTCTTATATGCAAATGTTCCCGGTTTCTTTTTTCTCTCTTCAATAATCTTCTGCAGTCGCTCCGGCATATTCTTCCCACTGCATATCTCATACTTTACCGCCTGCCCCTGCTCTTTCTTTCCCAGTTTGCCGAAATGAAAACTATTTATGTTTAAGACGGTGCAACCGTTGAGGCAAAGGCAGAATATAAACACCCATAGTGGAAAAAGGACTATGGATGTTCCTTGCTTTTTTGTACTTTGAGACATATTCTGATACTCCTGAAAGGTGCTTACTTTAATATATGCAAACAAAAGGAAAATAGTAATTTGTGGTTGGGTGAATAAACAGACGAGCCAGTGAACCTCTTCTCGAGCAAGCAGAAGCTCTCGCATCTCGTCCCCAAATCCCCTCCCCTGTCTAATTCTTCTTCTCCAGCCACAGCACAGAAGCCATTGCCCCGAATAAGGCATATTTGTGATTTTAGTCGCGGCGTGTTGAATGTTCACTTATGCGCTTGCATCCAACACTTGCTCCGAGACCACAAATATGCCTTATTCGGGGCAATGGCTTCGTCTGTAGTTTGTCTAATGAATTAAATAGTAATAAACCTTTTTTTATGTTATAATTATCGCAATAAAGAGATAAAAACATTTTCGAAAGGAGGGGGATTAACCCATGCATATTTCTATTCCAAAACATGCCTCTGATATTATCAAGACACTTTCTGCTCATGGTTACGAAGCATACGTTGTTGGTGGCTGTGTAAGGGATTCTATTCTTGGAAAAGAGCCTGCGGATTGGGATATTACTACTTCTGCACTGCCGGAGCAGGTTAAAGCATTATTTCCAAGAACAATTGATACAGGACTGAAACACGGTACAGTTACGATTATGATGGATAAAGTCGGATATGAGGTGACAACTTACCGAATTGATGGAACTTATGAAGACCACCGCCGTCCGAATGAAGTGACTTTTACCTCTGATCTTAAAGAAGATCTGATGCGTCGTGATTTCACGATTAATGCGATGGCTTATAATGAAGAGCAGGGGCTTGTTGATTTATTTGGAGGAATCCAGGATTTAACTGATCGAATCATCCGCTGTGTTGGTAATCCTGCAGAGCGATTTGATGAGGATGCGCTTCGAATGCTTCGTGCAGTTCGTTTTGCAGGACAGTTAAATTTTAAGATTGAAGAAAATACTAAGGCGGCGATTGAGGCCCAGCATACATTTCTTAAGGATGTAAGTGCGGAACGTATTCAGACAGAATTGATGAAGCTTTTGGTTTCCGGCCATCCTGAAATGATTCGTGCTGCTTATGAGACTGGCCTTACAAGTGTTTTTCTTCCAGAGTTTGATCGTATGATGGAAACTCCACAGAATAACCCGCATCATATTTATTCTGTAGGTGACCATACAGTTCACGCTGTTGAAACGATTGCCCCGAATCCGGTTCTTCGTCTCACAATGCTGCTTCATGATATTGCCAAGCCAGAGACTCGCACAACGGATGAGAATGGTATTGATCATTTTTATAATCACAATGCCGTCGGTGCTGACCTTGCAAAGGCTGCCCTCAAACGGCTTAAGTTTGACAATCAGACTACGCACATGGTCACAACATTGATTGCAAACCATGATATTCGTTTTAATGACCCTTTAGGTACAGGACGTAAGCATGTAAGGAAGATTATTCACAGAGTCGGTGTCGATCTTTTTCCTTATCTTCTTGATGTGATGGAAGCTGATATTTCCGCACAGAGTGATTTTATGCGCCTTAAAAAGCTTACTGCCCTTAAAGAGACAAGGGAAGCTTACAGAGAGATTCTTACTGCAAATGACTGTCTTACTTTAAAGAATCTTAAAATTAATGGAAATCAGTTAAAAGCATTAGGTATTTCTGAGGGGAAAATGATTGGTGCAATTCTTAATGCATTGCTCGCACAGGTGCTTAATAATCCTGAATTAAATGAATATGAGAAACTTGAAGAACTTGCCTTGAAAATTTATCAGGAAGTTCAGTAAATTTACACATAACATCCCTCTTTTACACATAGGATAGACCATGTTTATTCCGTAATCCGTTGTCTGTCTTATATGTACTCTGAGAATCTTTCTGCGCTTGATTTTGTGAGAAGTTTTTTAGAGTACATTAGTTTGGAGGGATTTTTTTGAGCGAAAAATACAAAGAATTATTAGAGCAGTACGATGTAAAAGTTCTGTCTACTTTTCGAAGCCGCGGAACTTTCCAGTGCGAGACAGAGCAGGGGCTTGCCTTATTAAAAGAATATCACGGTTCCCTCCAGAAACTTGCTCTGGAATATGAGTGGAAAGAAAAGCTTGCTAATGCCGGTTTTCTTACTACAGACCGTTATTTTCTGACAAAGGAAGAGAGTCTTGTTACCTATGACCGTTACCGCACTCCATTTGTCCTGAAACATTATTTTAAAGGTAGAGAATGTGACTGCCGGAACCTGTCTGATGTGGCTGCTTCCTGCCGAAATCTTGCTTTTTTACATAAGGTATCTTCTTCTATTGAGGAAATTCCTTTTGAAAATCTGAAAACAGAAACCACAAGTCATCTTTTTGAGCGAAAAAACCGTGAACTCCGTTCTATCCGAAAATTTATCGGGAAAGTTCGCGGGAAAAATGACTTCGAACTTCTTTACATGGATTGTTTTGATTCATTTTATAAGGAAGCTTCCCATGCCCTTGCAGACCTTCTTAAAGCAGAAGCTGATCTCGCTGATACGGACTGCGGCATGTGCCACGGCGCATATCATTACCATAACGTATTAATCTTACCGGATTATTCTGTTGCTACAGTCAATTTTGAATCTTTGTGTTATCAGCCTTACCTTTTGGATCTCTATCTTTTTCTTCGAAAAACTTTAGAAAAAAATCATTACGACTATGCCTTTTTTGAGGCAGGGATTTCCGGTTATTCTATTTACCGACATCTCACAGAAAAAGATTTTCTTTTCTTATATTTACTTTTTTTATATCCTGAAAAGTTTTGGAAAATATCCAATCAATACTATAATCACCGAAAAAGCTGGATTCCTCCAAGAACACTGGAAAAACTGCAAAAAGTTCTGGCACAGAATGAAGAACGACATTCTTTTTTGAAGCAATTTGCAGACTTTTTGAGAACACTTAATATAAATCTTCTGTAAAATAAAAGAAAAGACTCCTATCCCTAAAAGCTATAGTTGCCTGTTCACCTGTAAATATGCTAAAATGTTTTAAGCATATTTTTCTGGGAGAGTGAGTGATTCGATGGGCTATATGGCTTTATACCGGAAGTGGCGTCCGAGTGATTTTGATGAAGTAAAAGGGCAGGATGCCATTGTCCAGACATTGAGAAATCAGATTATTTACAACCGAATAGGGCATGCCTATCTTTTCTGCGGCACCCGGGGTACTGGTAAGACTTCCATTGCGAAGCTTTTTGCAAAGGCAGTAAACTGTGAACACCCGGTTAATGGGAACCCTTGTAATGCCTGTCCTTCCTGTCAGGCAATTAATAACCAGAGTTCTCTTGACGTTTTAGAAATTGATGCGGCTTCCAATAACGGTGTGGAGAATATTCGTGATATTCGGGAACAGGTACAATATTCCCCAGTTGAGGGACGTTATAAGGTATATATTATTGACGAGGTTCATATGCTTTCTTCCGGAGCATTTAATGCTCTTTTGAAAACGCTTGAAGAACCTCCTTCTTATGTTATCTTTATTTTGGCTACAACAGAAAAACACAAAATTCCTGTTACGATCCTTTCCCGTTGTCAAAAATATGATTTTAAACGAATTTCCGTTGATACGATTACGAACCATCTTGTATCCTTAATGGAGAAAGAGAAGGTGGATGCAGATGAAAAGGCTCTTCGTTATATCGCCCGTGCAGCGGACGGTTCCATGCGAGATGCCTTAAGTCTTCTTGACCAGTGCATCGCTTTTTATCTTGGGCAGACGCTTACTTATGACAATGTTCTCGAAGTACTTGGTACTGCAGACACTTCTGTTTTCAGCGCACTACTTCGTAATATTTTAAATCATGACTCTATCGCCGCTCTTGATATCATTGACAGCATGATCACGGAGGGCAGGGAGCTTTCTCAGTTCCTTTCCGATTTTCTCTGGTATCTGAGAAATCTTCTTATCTTAAAAGATCAGGAGGGCGCTGAAGAAAGTCTTGATATGTCAAAAGAAACGATTGCCGCTCTAAAGGAAGAGTGTTCTATGGTAGATACTATTGCACTTTTACGCTATATCCGGCTGCTTTCCGAACTTTCTAATCAGATTCGGACTGCCACACAGAAGCGTGTTCTCCTGGAGGTTGGCTTCATTAAGCTCTGCCGCCCCGAAATGGAATCCGATACGGAAAGTCTTTCGGAGCGTATCCGGCAGTTAGAAGACAAAATTGCACAAGGCATCCCAATGATTCCTGCAAATGGACTGGGGAATAACGGGATGATAACCAACAATGGTACTTTTGCCTATGATCCATATACCGGTCAGCCTCTTGGCACTTCCGGCGCAGCAGGCGCAGGAACAGCAGGTATGGTTAATGGAACTGGAAACAGTGCCGTATCCGGTGCATTTCCGCAGGGAACAGAAGGACAGATTTCACCGGAAGAAGCATTAGAAAAGCGTTTTTCCCCAGCAGAAGCTGATGACTTGAAAGAAATTGCAAGTCACTGGAACGATATTGTAAATCAAACATCCATGCCGATGCAGCAGTTTCTTCGCGCCGCCAGAGTTGCGGTAGCTGACAGCAGTACTATTTTGCAGCTTGTCTTTACAAATAATGACCTGGCAAAAGAATACTTTGAGCGAGAACATCACAAAAATCTGGATCTTTTATCTGAACTTGTTGCAGAACAGACAGGTAAGGTCGTAACTTTTGAATGTACATCCAGTACACATCAACCAACGGAACAATCTAACTATATTGATTTAAGCAAGATTCACCAGACGGTTATTTTTGAGTAATTAATTATTGGCAAAATATTATTTCTGGTGTATAAACACATTAAAGCGTGTTAATGTGCTCCCGGAATCTTTTTGTGCTTGATCTTGTGAGAAGATTTTTTTCAGCTATGTCCAAATTTTTAAGGCATATGCAGTGCGTACGCCTCAAAAATTTGGGCGCAGCTGGCGGAAAATCAGCCGCAAAGGCAAGTGCAGGAAAGACTCCAAGAGTACATAATTATTAAAATGGAGGATTTTATTATGGCAAAAAGAGGTGGATTCCCAGGTGGTATGCCTGGTAACATGAATAACTTAATGAAACAGGCTCAGAAGATGCAGAAGCAGATGGCTGAGACCACAAAGGCATTAGAGGAGAAATCCTACGAGGCAAGCGCAGGCGGCGGTGTTGTTTCTGTTACTGTTTCCGGTAAAAAAGAAGTTACTGCTATCAAAATCGCTGAAGAAGTAGTTGATCCTGATGATATCGAAATGTTAGAAGATCTTATCATGGCTGCTACTAACGAAGCATTCCGCGCTATGGAAGCAGACTCCCAGGCTCAGATGTCCAAGTTAACTGGCGGCCTCGGCGGAGGATTTGGATTTTAATGAACTATTATAGTACGCAGATTACTAACCTTATTGAAGAACTCAGACGTCTTCCTGGTATCGGCAGTAAGTCAGCACAGCGTCTCGCTTTTCACATCATAAATATGCCTGAAGAGCATGTACATCATCTTGCACAGACACTTGTTACCGCAAGAGAAAAGATTCGCTACTGCAAATACTGCTGTACCCTGACAGATTCAGAAGTATGCCCTATATGTGCCAGCACCAAAAGAGATCACAGTACGATCATGGTCGTGGAGCATACACAGGACTTAGCTGCTTATGAAAAAACGGGTCAGTATCATGGTGTTTATCATGTTCTTCAGGGAACGCTTGCTCCAAGTCTTGGAAAAGGCCCGGACGATATCCGTTTTAAAGAATTAGAAGAACGCCTGAATAACCCGGAAGTAAAAGAGTTAATCCTCGCCACAAATTCCAGCCTTGACGGAGAAGCTACCGCAATGTACATCACCAAAAAAGTAAAACCGCGCGGCATAAAGGTAACTCGTATCGCCAGCGGTGTTCCTATTGGTGGTGAATTGGAATACATTGACGAAGTAACACTCTCACGAGCTTTAGATGGACGAGTGGAACTTTAAAACAGATTATTTTAACTACAGATTATTATAGGAATTGCAGATACTTGATTCCATTTGTAAAATTTAATTATCAAATTCTTGATATTAATTTGGGAGCATTACGTTTTATGTATTTTACGACTGGATTATCATAATGGAATCCTGCTCTGCGAGAAGGGAGATTACGATGAAGAGAATTGGTATGCTGACCAGCGGTGGAGATTGTCAAAGTTTAAATGCTACCATGCGTGGTGTTGTAAAGGGTCTTAACGTTCTTGAGGGAACAGTTGAAATCTACGGCTTCATCGACGGATATAAAGGATTAATTTACGGCAACTACAAACGACTGACTTCGAAAGACTTCTCAGGCATTCTGACAACCGGCGGAACCATCCTTGGTACATCCAGACAACCATTTAAATTAATGAGAACACCTGACGAAAATGGTCTTGATAAGGTAGAAGCAATGAAATCAACTTATCGCTATCTTGATTTAGACTGTCTTGTTGTTCTCGGAGGTAACGGAAGCCAGAAAACTGCCAACCTTTTAAGAGAAGAGGGTCTTAATATTGTCTCCCTTCCAAAAACAATTGATAATGACCTCTGGGGAACAGATATGACATTTGGTTTCCAGAGTGCAGTAGATATTGCTACTCAGACAATTGACTGTATTCACACAACAGCTGCTTCCCATAACCGCGTATTTATCGTAGAATTAATGGGACATAAAGTAGGATGGGTTACTCTTCATGCAGGAATCGCCGGCGGCGCTGACATCATCCTCATCCCAGAAATCCCTTATGACTTAAAACACGTTATTTCGGCAATTCAACGCCGCAATGAACAGGGCAAGCACTTTACAATCCTTGCTGTTGCAGAAGGGGCAATCTCAAAAGAAGATGCAAAATTGACAAAGAAACAGTACAAGGCAAAACTGGCTAAACGTAAACATTCTACAGTTGGTTATGAACTCGCTTCACAAATTGAAAAAGCCACTGGTTTAGAAGTTCGTGTCACAATTCCAGGTCACACACAGCGAGGCGGAAGCCCGGTTCCTTTTGACCGCGTAATTTCCAGCCGTCTCGGTGTTGCTGCAGCTGAGCTTATCGCCAAAGAAGATTACGGCAAAATGCTTATCATGAAAGGTTATGATGTCGCTACTCTTCCTCTGGAAAAAACAGCTGGAAAATTAAAATATGTTTCTCCTGATGACCAGATTGTACTTCAGGCGAAGCATTTGGGAATCTCTTTCGGAGATTAGGGAGCTAGAGCGCGTTTGAAAAATACTTTCTGTAAGATGTGCGTTACAATATAACAGACGCCCAAGAAGAGAACCGATACCCTATATTTGTGACTTTAGTCGCAGCGGTTTTAATGTTCGCTTATACGCTCACATTTAAACCCTGCTCCGAGGTCACAAATATAGGGTATCGGTTCTCTTCTTTGGCTGTCTTTGGCTGAATTTTAATTGAATTAAATAACAAATCTACTTATCATTGTGATTAGAAACCCTCCTACAAGTCCTCCAATATGTGCTGCATTATCTATGCCTGTAGAAAAGAATCCATACGATAATGCTGAAGCAACCATGAAAATCATTCCCGTCAAACCAATCTCCTCTACACGATGTCTTTTTTTCTGAATGATATCAGAAATAATATAATATAAAAGGCCTCCCATAACACCAAATATTGCTCCCGATGCTCCTGCACTTACAGTATTCGGATTATTTCCAAGCGTAAATATAATAGATGTTCCTGCGCCAATCAGGCCTGCTCCAATATATATGAGTAAATATGATAGTTTTCCTGTTATTCTCTCTAAACGGCATCCAATGACTAATAAAATTAACATATTTTGCAAAAGATGATCTGCTCCAAAATGAAGAAACATTGAGGTAAATAGTCGATAGTACTGATGCTTTTCCACAACATCCATCCAATCTATCGCTCCATGTGCCGCCATAAATTCTGCATCTGTAGTATTACCCAAAAAACTCAAGATCATAAATACCACTACATTAGCAAGCACAAGTATTGTATTGACTGGCGTTAGCATACGTCGAAGTTCTGTTCTTTCTTCAGTTATTTTCTGCTGCAAAAATTTCTGTGAAAAAGGTTCTAAAGAACTTTCTAGTCCACAATATTGGGACTTTTGATATTCATAAATATACAGTTGTCCTGCTTTTATATCAAAAAACCATATATCCGGATATTTTTCCGCTTCTTTTCTTTCTTCAAAATCTGGTTCTCCCTTATTAAGTATTAATAGCAAGTGTTCCACTTTTTTCTGATACTTTAGCATAATCTGGCGTTTTATATCGAGCATTTCTTCTTCTCTTTGTTTTAATCCAATTCGCGGCTGCCCTGGAAGAAGTGGCGGAACAACTTCAAGTAATGAGAGCTTATCGCCTGTATCTTTCCCCCACAAAATCTTTGAATCATACTTTATTTTCTGAAACCCCTGATGGAATAAAAATTCCTGTAATGCTTCTACAAATTCCATAAAAACTTCTCTTTTACCTTTCTTTATCTTATGTTCTCCATTATAGCGAGGCTGCCTGGATTGTCAAATATCCTGTATCAGAAATTCATATTCTTTTTTTGCAAAACGTATGACTGCACCATCTTCTAATTGTTCCTGATTTCCTCTTTTTATCTTTTTCCCATTAAGCCATGTACCATTTGTCGAACCCATATCTCGAAGAATATATCCCTGTCCGTCTCCCTCATAAATATCTTCTAAAATAACTGCATGTTCTCTGCTTACTGTTTTATCCTGTATATGAAGATGATTTACACCCTCTGCACTTCCGATATAAAAAGGACAATTTTTTATTACATAGATAATTCCTAATTCCATATCCCGTAACATCGGATGACATATTTTACCATCTTCTTTTTCTGACTCGTTACCATAGTTTAAAATGGTTGTTCCTTCTGTTCCTGATTCCCAATCTCCTTCTGCTTCCCAATCAACTTCTGTTTTTATCATTTGCGGTCTGTCCTGTAATTCTTTTTCCTGAATAAACTTATCGGATATTGGGCTTCCCTGCTCGCCTCTTTTTCGATGTCTCACTTTATTTTGCTTGTTTATGTTGTCTTTTATACTATTCATACTATTGCTTTTATTTTTTTGTTTTATTTTTCGTACTGTCTGTGCACTCCATATGAATCCACACGCAAACACTATAATTAATAGCATTCCGCCTACGGAATATTGAAATAACTCTCTTGTAAAACCGCTTCTCATTCCGTAGAATACAAAGATTCCTTCCAATATTACTGCCAGAAATGTGCATATTACAGAAATTATTTTTAAACCATTGTACACAATGAGATAGTTATTTTCATTACTTTGACTTTTACTTCTATTATTTAAGTCTTTATTTTTCTGGTTTCTATTACTTTGATTTTTATTTTTTTCATCTCTATTTCTCCCATTTCTCTCATTTCTCTGAACTTCCCGTCTGCTATTTCTTCTGCCATTTTTTATTCCTATCTGAAAATCTCCTGTTTTTTGTTTCCTGTTATTTGGACTTTCTATTTTTTGTTTTTCCAGTTCTAATTCTTCCTTAAAAAACTCCTCATAGGAAATACTTTCATTATTACTCCTTCTATCCTGTTTTATTTTACTGCTGTCTCTCACTTTTGCACTTGTTTTATCGACTTCCTCTATATCATAATATTCTTTTTGTCTTTTTGTTTGGATATATGTCTCTAATAATTCCTTTGAAAAACCCAGTTTCCTTACTTTATTATAAAATCGATACATAAATTGAACTGCATCTGTATCTTCATAATCAATCTGTGGGAGCATCCATGCAAATAAAGCTTCCATTCTCTTTTGTAAATCCTCGTTTTTATTTTGGAGTTCTCTACCTTGCAGATTCGATTTTATCTCTGACTCTAAAGAAGTCTGCGGAAAATAGATCCATTGAATCTCTCCCTTACTATCTTCATAAATATATTCCGGACGAAGCTCTATACAATTCAGATCAAGCATATAGTCTTCTACTTCCTGAATCATATTGCTCATATTCTGCAAAATTTTTTCACATTCTTTTTGAGAAAAAGCTCGTTCTTTTCCTTGCCGTTTTAATGGCCGTTTACCGGTAATATCAAACAAAAGGCTTTTCTCTTCATCTTTTTCTCTAAGCTGTGCCGATACTAGCGTTTTTAACTCGTTTCTTTTCAGGATTTCATATTCCACAGACAAATAATAATCCCATGATTCATTTTGCGTATGCACTACTGACTCATCATATACAGGTGTCCTATATTCAATCTGCTTTAGCAAATATGTATATGTACCCTCTTTTATAACCTCCACAATCTATCCTCCCCACAACAGCAACACAATCCTATTATCAGATTACCGCAAATTCCCGCTTAATTTCCTAAGAAGTTCTTCCTCATTAGTTATATCGGCTTTTTCTTCACATTTAAAAATCCATCCTTTTATCCCTGTATATTTTCGCCCTCCCAAAAGAGGATTTCCAAGTCGTACTGATGCCTGAACGAGAACTTTATCTCCTGAGATAGAAACTTTATAGGAATCTAACGAAGCAATATTTAATCTGGTTGCAATTCTTTTTTGCAGCCTCAACCTTGTTTTGCTTATGAGCTGTCCCCTTCTATTCTTCTGAAGAAAGTTCTTATTCCTCAGAAGAAGCTTCTGCGATTTATATGTTCCATCTGCCAACTTCCCGTCTGTTTTCCATACATCTGCCGCTTCATCCGCCAAACGAATTGTTTCACTCTTAACTACTGACATATCAATCAAAAACAGTCCAAAAAAGAATTCTGTGACTACGATAATTAAAATAATCGGTACAACCACGGAAGCTTCTACCGTCATCATTCCTTTATTTCCCATATACAATCTACCTCCCAGAAGCACAGCGGGAACATGGGCGCAGTCTACCCACATCTTTTAATCTTACCGCTTTTATCGTTCTTTTTAATCCGCTACATCCTAAAGTCGAATGGTAACAATCACCATATGCAGTCACAAATATTGCGGATAAAGAAGACCCTTTATGAATACACTTTTCACATGCTGCATATTTTGAGGAATGAACTATGTCCTGTATTGCTGCATTCCCCGTAATCTTTAGGCAAATGTGCGAGCAAGATGCATTTTTATGATATACCACTCCATTTTCTGCAACATAAACAATACTATTATCTCCAGCCGCATCATAATCTCTTCGATGTTTTACATAGCCGGAAAATACTCTTCTTTTTACAGCGGTATCCTTCTGAAATCGAATAGAACGAAAAAAAGGAACTGATAATTTCAATGTATAAATAGCTTTAACCTGTACCTCTTCTTCAGATGAAAAAGCAGATTGTACTGAAATTCCTTTCCTGCCTCCCTCTACTAAACTGTCACAAAGAGACTTTGCATCATAAATATCAAAAAATACACTGCTCGCATTTCTTATACTTTGTCTGCCATTTGTTCTGTCACTTTTATGGATTCCATTATCCTCCTTCACCTGATTTGACTTCTGATCATCTTCCTCTGGTATTAAAGAAAACATTTGCTGCTTTGCACATATCTTTGCAGTCTGTGATACCGCATAATGTACTTCCGTCTCTACTAAGATCATCTGTGCTAATCCTATAAAGCAAGCCACGGCACATAAAAATATCGGAAATACCAATGACGCTTCCACAGTTACAGATGCCCGACAAGAACCAAAGCAGGATGCTCTTTTTCTCTTATGAAAGATCCATCTTATAACCCGTGCCTGGAGAGACAATTTTTTTCCTGAATCTTTTTCCGAACATTGAACATTACACATTTCCTGAAAGGGGTCAGGTCTTAGGTATTTTAAAGAGAGCACCCTGCTTCACCTCCTCCCGCAGAGCGTATTTTAAACACGCTCTATCGACATTCTTTCTCTATCTTTATTAAAAATATCAATAACTACATTGTTTCACAAAGTTTAGTTTCACACCTCCGGCCGCAAGACTTCCTTTCCAGCTATAAGAAAACAGACAATTCTCCATCAAAAATCCTGGCTCTTTAGAAGCTATATTCTCCTGCATAATATCCATCATGCGATAACACACTGTTCGAGAATTTCCTTTTGTTAGAAGAAACAGCTTCAAATAATCTTTATAAGATATATTTTTCTTTCCTTTTTTTACAATCTGCTTATTTCTTAACTGCTCTCCCATTGTTTTTAACGTAAGATTCCACGTTGTCTTATCTTTTATCAACGGAACTTCGCCACCAGAAAATAATGTGTGTAATTCCAGAAGGGATTCTCCGTAACTTATTGCCATTCTTATAAGTACCTGTACTGCTTTCATCGTCTGCGGCATTCCCATAACCCCAGTTATAGCTGATGCCATCGTATTTATCTGCATTTTCATCTGAGTATCTTTTCCTGTAAATATATAATTATTTATAAAGCGTAATAGCAGAATATAATTTGCTACTCTTTTTAGATTATCTATATCTGAATTCTTTCCGCTAATAAGATATTCCACCTCATACAGAAGTGCATTGTCCTTTTTATCACTACTTCCATAAAAAGAAAAACAGTCTTCTATATAAGAAATAATATATCTGTCCTTTGTCCACAATGTGCCTCTTCCATCCATAGAAATATCCACAGAAAGTAATGACTTTATCCCCTTTAAGCTTGAAAAGGATAGTTCATCCATCTTGTCCAGCAACCTTTGCTCATTATCAAAAGAACTGCTTTTCACTCTTTTTGACGGAAGATTCGTTCCTGGAATACTCTGTCTTGAAAGATTCTCCGGATGCTCAGCGGCATAAAATAATATACCTGTTCTCATCAAAAGCTGTAATGTTTCCTTAATCTCTTTCCAGTTACTACGTTCCTTTAATGTTTCCTCACTCACAGGTTCTATTTCGTCTGACGCTGCTTTTTCGTCTGATTTCATATTCTCCACATTATCTGTATTTTTATCTACATCTCCTTTTAAGTCTGATTCCGTATCCTTTTTATTTGTTTCCTCTTTTGTTTCTTGATTCACTTCTTCATCCTGTTCCTTTTTTACATCCGTTTCTGCGCTATCTACTTCTTCCTGGCATTTCTTTCTTTCTCCGTCATTTTTCTTTGTATTTCTTATAATATCTTCCAATACTTTTGCTATTTCTTTTTCCTCACGATATTTCATCCACTCCCGGATCTCGTGTTTCAGATACAACCCATCTTCATCCACTGCCGTCTTCTCTCCTGTAACTTCTAAAGAATCGCAATATATATCAAAAAACGAATTACCAGAAAAATATTGATTGATAAATTCTTTTCCATCAGTCACGATGTAATCTTTTTGTCGCGGATCAAGAAAAAACAAATGATAATTTTTAAAAAGTTCTCTATCATAGTTGGCCATAATACTTTCTCCTGCACCTTTTACTGCATCTTCCCCAAGACTACTGGCACTGTAACTGATTACGCCCTCTACAATAAAAAGGAAACTCATCATCAACACCAAAAACAGAAGCGACAAAAAGATTGTAATCTGTCCTCTTTCATCAAAATATTTATCGTATTGAACCTGCATTTTTCTGTATTGTGGAGAAAATGGATGCCACCACACCTTTAATATTCGTCTGGAAAATAATCACTAATCCAATAAGGACTACGATAATTAAGATAACCTCAACAACCCCCATTCCATCCTGTGATAACAAAATAGATTGTAACCGATTCTTTTTATATACTATATTGTTCTGATGCATCTGCTCCTTTTTTCTTTTTATAAATGCCATATCAATTCCCTCCTTTTATTCAGCAAAGTACATCCATATCCTAGATTATGTTTGAAAAATGCTTTCTGCAAAATCTTCTATAAATCAGGTCATGCAGATTACAGGAATGATTTTTCAAACACGCTCTAAGAACATCTTCTAAAATCAAAATCCCTGAAAGCGAGTCAGTGCCGGGTACATCACCAACAACATTACCTGACACAATAATAAAATCATTGGAAAAAGTAATCTTGTTGAAGCCTCCTCTCCCTCTTTTTTTGCTCTGTCTATCCGCTTATGAAACGCCTCTCTTTCTTCTGCTTCCATTAACATTGCTGCTTCCTTGCTGCCTTTCGTAAAGCTCTGAATCAAGATAAGCGAAAGCTTCTGATAACTGTCTGTCCTAAACTGCATTCCCCAGTCCTGACATGCCTCTCTCTGGCTTACACCATTACTCATCTGCTGTTCCATCCGCATCATTTTTTCAAAAGCATATTTTTTAGAATCATCCAATTCTCTCTGCTTTTGATAGCTCTGGCTAATTCTTTTCACCGCAGAAAAAAAGGATAGTCCCGCTCCCATATATAGAGTGAGAAGATGAACAATAACCGGGAAGTCCCGCTCTGCCTGCTCCTGGCACTTTTTCCCTTCTTCTTGCAATTTTAAATAATTATGTAGCGGGATAAAAATACATACAGTGACAAATAAAATCAATATGCCTGATATTCCTCCTTGATTTTCCTGTCTTTTTGTAATTTCAATATCTTTATAGACAGACGGTATTTTAATATCACGACTATATCTATTCTCCTGCTCCTCCTTCTTTAAATATTGCTGTATCTTATAAAACACATTTGTTTGAGATATATTTTTCTTCGGAACAATCCTGATCTCATACTTTTTACTTTTCCGATATTCCCCGTACCGTGCTGTTACCACAATATATGTTCTATATGTTTCTCCTCGCTTTAGCTTTGCTTGTTCTTCTTCATTTATCGAACCGTCCAGACGAATATATCCATCTTCTGCAAGTTCGTATGTAATCTCAAAAGGATATCCGTCTACTGTATCCGGCAGGTTCAGTGGGGTCTGCATCTGCTTCAATGACGTATTATTTTTCATCATTATCTTTTTTAACTTTTTAAAGAACTGTATATACACTTTCGACTCTTCTTCTGCCGATAATTTCTGTTCATCAAGTTTATAAGTTATCTCCTTTTTCTTGTCATCCTTTTTTAAAGATAACTGCACTTCTTTTGAGCCTTGACCAAATGAATTTCGACTCAATAAAATATCATCTTGGAAAAAGGCTGCTCTTATAATCAAAAAAGCAAAAAAAACTACTCCTGCTATGATTTCTATTAATATAATCTTCTTCTGCTTTTTTAAAAACTGCTCCTTCCTTTGTCTAATCTGTTCTTCTGATTCCGTATACTGGCTCTTTAAATCGCTGATTATCCGGCTCTCTATCTTTTGTTTCCATGAAACAAAAATGTTATTCAAAAGTTATGCACCTCCTGTTTAAAACCGAATATTCATAATTTTCTCCGACCAGAAAAAACAAAAAACAGTAATCCCAATCATACCTGACATAACAAGATGGCCTAAAATAGTGTTGTAAAAACACGCTACATATTCAGGATTGGCCAGGCGCAAATATAGTAAAATAAAGAATGGCATTGATAACATAATGTTTTTTTCAAATAACTTTCCACTTAGAAGAACTCTTATCTCTTCCTCCGTATCCATCTTATATTTCAAATGCTGCATCGTCCTTTTTAAAATCTCTACCATATTTCCCCCGGTACTACGCACAATCTCTATCACGACCGCAAACTGCTTTGCCTCCTCTAGTCCTGTACTCTCTGCAAACTCCGTAAAGAGTTGTTCTAAAGCAATATGCAAATCTAATCCCTGTATGATTCTTCTCATCTGCCTTAACATCGGATTATTCTGGTCTTGATACAGCTCTTCTAATTCTTTTAGTGCAATCCTGCAGGAATTATTCAAAGAATACCCTGCCTGCAATGAAGTCATCATTGATTGCAGCAGATTCTGAAATCCCTTCTCATATAAATGTTTCTCTTTCTCCCTTTTCTTTCTTTTTAGAACATTAAAACACGGAAATAATAATATTTGTTCTAAAAGCAGCCAACGTATATCTCCATAACATAAAATATTCAGTAAAATAAGACCTGCTTCCACAATCAAAAAGGAACTAACCCTCTCTCTTCTCTTCACAAAACAGTCTCACCGCCTCACAATAGTTTTCATACTGCCCATAGCTCTTAAGCTTTTCCGTATGAAAAAGTTTCCCTGTCATTTCCAAACTTTCTGTCTGTCCTGCTTTATATTGAAATAGGGTACGAATATCATACTCTGCTCTACTGTAATCCTTAATTTCGCATATCTCTAATATCTTTCTTTTTCCTGTAGTAAGTCTCCCTAAATGAATGAGGATGTCTACTGAAGAAGCAATCAGTCCCTGTATTGCTGCAAGAGGCATATCCATTCCCATTAAAACCATCGTTTCTAAACGTCTTAGTGCATCTCGACATGAATTGGCATGTATCGAAGATACAGACCCACTATGCCCAGTTGATAATGCCTGAAGCATCGACATGGCTTCTGCCCCTCGCACTTCTCCTACGATAATTCGGTCCGGCCGCATTCGCAAAGATGCCTTAATCAAGTCCTGCATAGTAATCTCATTCTCTCCCTCCATGTTTGCATTCCTCGTTTCTAGTCGAACAAGATTCTCTACATGAAAAAGCTGGAGTTCTGCTGAATCCTCTATCGTAATCACTCTTTCCCTCTTCCCTATATATTCTGCAAGTGCATTCAAAAGAGAGGATTTACCTGAGTTTGTCGCTCCACTAATAAGAATATTGTATCTGCTCTTTACCAAGGCGGACAGTATACCAGTAAGTTTCTCTGGAAACTCTTCAAATGCTAAAAGCTTTTCTATTGTCATGCCTCCTTTTAGAAACTTACGAATTGTGATAACCGGCCCTTCCAGTGATACTGGCGGCAATACAATATGTACCCTCGAACCGTCTGGAAGTCTGCTGTCCACAATAGGACAAGCCTCGTTCACCATTCGGTTTGTTGGTGCCACAATCTGCTCTATCAAGCGGTATACATCGCCCTCTTCTGAAAAGTGTTCTTCTATTCTTCTAATCTTTCCGTTCTGCTCTACAAAAATACGCGAGGCTCCAATTACCATAATCTCACTTATACTGCTGTCACCCAAATATTTTTCAAGAACATCAAATCCTCTTATCGAATAAAACATCTGTCTTCTTAGTTCTTCTTTCTCAGAAAGTGTCCCGTATCCGCCATGACTTGAACGTAAGATTGCCTTATCAATCTCACGATATACATCTTTATCGCTGACATATGATGTTCTTCCATCCATCTGGTGTAAAATCTGTTCTCTCAGCTCTCTCTTACCAGGCAGTTCCATCTAAAATATCCTCCCTGTATATCCTCTGCCATATTTGAGGCTCTCCCTGATTAATATTTAATACACGTTCCAAACGATCACAAAAAATACTCTGCCTCGGATTCTTCCTCGAATCTATCAATATAACCTGATCAAAAAAGCTCAGCATATCTACATTGGCAACAAAACAATTCCCTGCTCCCCAGAACACTTCCCTATAGGGACTCTCTTTCTTAATCTTATCGAAAAACCATGCATAATCTTCCTTCGTCAGTTCCCGCAAATAAAAATACAAGTCTGGAGAATGTAACACCTGAACTTCTTCTTTCGGAATAAGCATATCCTGCAATATATCTAAAATATTCTCTTCCCTTAAATGAATGTAATAGCATAAATCTCCCATATCACCGCCTTCTCCGTATTCAGAATCTATCCCTTTATAGCCCAAATCTTCCGCTCCCATATATACATCTCCCAATGACATAAAAGAACGTGCTATCTGCTCAAGATATTCATCATACACAGGGGAATACACGATTGTTAACTTCGTCGGTGTATCTTTTAACTCTGCTGCCAAGTCTGATAAATCCGAATTATAATCTGTAAAATCAGACAACATATCTAACAACTTCTGGGGATTATCATATTTGCAAAAAGAGCCTTGTTCCTCCCGCCAGGTTAGTAAAATCAACTTCTTCTGTTTTAAAAATTTCTGTTTCTCTTCCGATAATTCTTTAAAAAATCTTTCATCTAAAAGATAAATCTCTGCCTCTTCTTTAAAAGAAACCATGCCTTCTGCCGTTGTAAAATGATATACCCGCACTGCAGATGAAAGGTGAATCTCCAAATACCTCACCAGCCGCTTACCATACTCTCCTGCTTCTCCTATAATGATTGTGCGAATATCTGAAAAATCCATATCACATCCCTCCATTATTTTATTTGATGTAAATATATACCAGTTATTCCAAAATCAATATATCACATTTTCCAATTTTTGTCTACCTTTATTTTACTTAAATTACAAATTATTTATTTAAAGATATTTTTCATATTTTCTCTTACTTTTTCATAAACTCATAAAAACTAACATACCAGAACGTATTTGAAAAATGCTTTCTGGCAAAGCTGCATGCTAAGGAGATAATTTATGTACCCTGTTCTTCTTTCTTTTTCTACTCATTTTCCCATTTTATTTATTAATAATTCATCCATCCAGAATATATTATCCCAGGATAATCTATCTCAAAATAAAATTCTGCTTATTTTTTGCGTGGCCTGTTTTGCAGGATATTTTATTGCATACATAAAAAAAAGACCCACAGCACTTTTTTCCATCATCGGACGCGGTGCCGCCGGTCTTTCGTTCATTTACTTTTTTAACTTTTTCTGCGCTGCAAGAGACATCATCACTGGAATTGGAATTAATCCGATTACAGGCGCTGTATGTACAGTTCTTGGCATTCCTGGAGCAATTCTGCTATATGCTATAAAAATTTATAGTTTTTTATAATTCACCTTATCCGCTTAATTAAATAAACCACTTAATGCTGCAAAAATAGAAGATAATGCCGTCTTTATTTTCTCAAAGATTCCCTGTGTATCAATATCCATGTCACTCAATTTATCATAAATTTTACTTGCCTGTTCTTTTAAGTCATTTACATTTAAATCAAGCTTATTAATTTTTTGCATAAGTTCTGCAATCTGTGCTTTCTGATCATCTGTTACCGTAATATCTAAGTCTTTGCTGCACTCATCAATAATATCATTGATGTCACTTTCTGATTTTACATCATCTGAAAGAACTTTTTCTTTAATTAACGCTAAAAACTGTTCGGCTTTGTCGGAATCATTAAGCTGATCGGCTAACTCACTGGTAACTACCAGCTCATTCGTTGCGGCATCTTTGCTCTCGCTGGAAATATCTTCACCCGTCATGTCTTCATACGCATTCATTGCACCAACTAAAGCAGCAGTTCCTGTAATATTAAAAGGTCCTGCTACAGTTACTGTGGCATCTGTCACACCTGCTGTTGTAAGCGCATTTTCATACATACCTGTTGTACAGTAAGTAATATTTTTCGTTGTAACATCAATGCCTTCTCCCTTATCTCTTTTTTCAACCAGAACAGAGGATAAGGCCTTTGTACCAATCACAGAAGAATCTAAATAATCATCAAGATATTTATGTTCATCCGCATTCGTCACTGTTACTATATTATACTGATCGAGTGCTTTCTCATCTACGTCAAGAAGTTCAAGGACTTTGCTTTTCTGATCTGTACTTAAATCCGCCCCCAGGGAAAGATATGGTTTCTCCTCTACTGCATCTGCCGATACATTTGCCTGAAAGGTCATAAGACCTGCTATCATTATTGCTGATAATGTAATAATTTTTCTTTTAAACATAATAAATCCTCCTTTTACTCCATATATACTCTCGGACTCTTCCTGCTTCGGCCATTCCGATTTTCAAACACGCTCTAGTCTACCATATGTTTTATTAAAAATCATTTCCAAAATCTATCTTTATTCTTTCTTTTTTATATCAGCTTTGTATCGGTATTTTACAAAACAAAGAACAATAAAAATAATTGCTGCTGCAAGGCTTACTTTCCAGCCAATAGAAAATCCTGGCGGTGTATATTTTAAGGAAACTGTATGCTCACCAGAAGGAACTTTTACTCCAAGAAAAGCATCTCCGATACGACATGTCTTTACTTCTTTGCCATCTACCTTTACTTTCCATCCAGAATCATATGGAATTGACAAAAATAATGTCTGATTATCAGAAGCATCCACTGTACCTTCCAGAGAATTACTTGAGTAATCCGTCACCGTAAATGCCTGCTCTGCTGCTGTCTTTTTAAAATCTTCAAATACCTCCTGATCGAAGTCTGCCGCAGAAAGGCGCACATAACCATCCTCGGTCTCTCCTTTTAACTCAAAAGTTACTTTAACTTCTGAACCTGCGGATACTTTTCCGATTGGAAGCATATAACCATCTAAATCTCCTGATTTCACATTGGTTCCATCTACCATTATCTGTGCATTTTCTACCTGTGTTCCATCATAAAACAGATACAGATTCTCTGCCGTCTCTGTAATTGGAATGGTAAATGTCATATTGTCCGGTCGCGAATCGCCATATTCAAAATAATATTCTCCATCATTTGTCTTTGATGCAGTACATCCATTGGTTGCCGGATCGTCAATCTCAATATCATGAAACAGCTCAAATACATCAAATGCCTGCTCTCCAAGATCATTCTGTACACGGAATGGATAAGCACTGTCATAATACCAGTCTTTTATGGAATCATTCATGAGATATCCTATAGACATTCCTTTTGCTGGATTCTCATAAATATCAAAAGTCCCCTGTGTCTTCAGATATTTAAAATCTGTTGTCAGAGAATCTTCCTGATGATAATACAGGTATTTTACATTCAAAAGGAAGTTCGTTACTGGTGTTGCACCTTTATAAAGATACTCATTACACCCCGTATAAAAACCAAGATTATCCATCATATTAACCATTCGGTCTGTCGCTGTAGAACCAAAAAGTCCCACACTGTTTATTGGATACCAGACATTTTCATCTACCATAAGAGCACTGGCAAGCTCGCTTCTGTAAAATGTCTCATCTTTTAAAGATGCAGCAGCTTTCTCCATATCTTCTGTTCCATAGAAAAACTTTGAGACAGAAATCTGACCATTTTCATTAAAGCCCATACAGGCTGTTGTGGCAATCTCTATTATTGCCACTACACAAAATGCAACCTTATACCACACTTTTCTCTTACGAGATAATGTATACAGGAGTAATATCATTCCATACAAAATAAACAGCATTCCTGCCACACCATAAACTTTATCTTCCAGTGGCTGTGTTCCTTTTACCCTGGCATAAGCTAAAAGTCCTACTCCTGCCATACAGGCAAACGCCACATGCCAGCCTTTTGTTCCATCTAAATGTTCAAATACTTCCCACAACATATGCAGAAGTACAAAACCAAACAGAAATGAGAAACGATTCGGAATACCATACTGATCATGAAATCCATGCCAGATAAAGTTGAGAATCATTTCACCAAAACTCAAATAAAAGAATCCTACTAAAAGAGTTTTCTTTATCTTATCACTAATTTTAATCTGCTGATTTAACAAATATAATCCAACTGCTAATACGGTAAAAATACCAATATACAGATTGGCATTTCCATCAAAATTATCATGACTGATCGGACTTCCCATCGCAAACTGGCGATTTAGCAGATCTGCCGCATTCGTAAGAAAGCTGTGATCCGGTAATGTCATTGCTTCTCCTGATGCCGTCTGTTTAATTCCAAGATATGCTGGAATGAGTAATACTGCCGCCATTCCTGCTGCAAGGAAAGAATATAGTGCAAATGAAATTCCCCGGAAAAAGAACTGTTTTACACTTTTAAAGGAATAAAAAATATACCATATTATTGCAAAAATACAAATCATAAATGCAATGTAATAATTACAGTACAACGCATAAAACAACGCAAGACAATATAGCCTTCCGTCCTTTTTATCAATCAAACGCTCCAGCCCCATAACAACAATTGGGAAAATCATAATCGCATCCAGCCACATAACATTCCAGCAATAGCCAACCATGTAGCTTGATAATGCATACGCCATCGAAATCATGAGTACATGAAGCCCCTGTTTCTTGCTTTTTGAAGAAAAATAAATCCCGGCCGTCATTCCACTAAGTGCAATTTTCAATACGATAATCATACTAACTGCCATATTGAGCTGCGTTTTCTTAAAAAATATAATCAAAAGATTAAGCGGACTGGATAAATAATAGGAAAATAATGATAAAAAGTTAATTCCTAATCCAGAACGGAAACTGTAAAAAAGACTTTCTCCGCCTTTTAACTTATCATACAAAACAGAATAAAATGGCATATACTGATGTAAACCGTCAATAATCAACAGCGAATTATCACCAAATGGCTGTATACCAAAGGCAATACAGCAGCCAGTCATGACAATAAGCGGCATGAAAAAAGACAGTGCAATAACATGCTTTCTACCAAATCTCTGGCCAATATGCCTTATCTGTTTCCCTTCTTTTTTTATATTCATATGTTCCTTTCTCATCCTCCCTTTTTCAGATTTCCAGAGTGTGTTTAAAAAAGTAAAAGTAATCTGCATATCCCGATTTGTCAGGGATTTTGCCAAGCGCATCAAACACTCTCTAAGCTTTTACTTTCCTCACTCGCTTCTTTAATAATCCCAGGCAGCGTATTATATCAATTCTCTTTTTTATCATAAAACGGATACTTCCATGTGTCATCTGTGTAACATTAGACGAATGCCTGCGATAGCCAATAAGTGGTTTGTCCAAAAAGCAAACCTTTCCCATATACTCTGCCGCTGTTCCAATCCAATAGTCATGCATATACATTTCATTTGGAATAGGACAAATAATGGGAATCAATTCTTTGCGAAATGCCATGCAGCATCCCACATAGCTGTTTTTCAGAAGATTTTTCAAAATCCCAGCCCGGCTTCCCCTTATAGAAAAAAGGCTGGCCGCTCCTGTTGCTACACCATTCTCGTCCACAATCTCTGCATCATGAAGAACAGCTTTTACTTCTGGATTTGAAAATGCATAATTCACTTTCTCGACTTTATCTGGCTTCCATATGTCATCCTGATCAGACAAATATATAATATCTCCGTTACAATGCCGGATCGCATTCTCAAAATTCCTTACAACACCCTTGCCCGGTCCCTTCACAATATGAATTCGGGAATCCACTTCTGCCATCTTTAAAAGAAGGGGCTTTGATCCATCACTTGCTCCATCAACAGATACTATCACTTCATCCTTTTCCCCAAGTTGTGATAATATCGAATCCATCTGTTCTTCTATATATGTACCACCATTATAATATGCCATAGCCACTGAAATCTTCATACACATATTTCTCCAATCATAAATATTACAAAATTATATCTTCTTCCTGTTTTTTCTTCTCTGCTGCTAGAATACGCTGTTTTTCCTCTTCTGACAAGTTCTCATCTTTCAGGATTTTAGCATAATTTTTTGTACTTCTTGTTAAATTATTTCCTAAAAATATTTTTTCAACCTGTCCATCCATTCTTCCAATCACAACACCCATTACATTTTCCTCCTTGCCCCGTAAAACATATCTATATTTTTCAATCCGTTTCACCTTTTGTTCAAATTTTCTTCAAAAATCGGACATACTTTTTCTTTATAGTATAGACAGCAACAAAGAAATCCCTCTATTTCTTGTGGCTAAAGATTTTTTTCATATTTTGAAGCCCGTATATCAGGATATATGGGCTTCCTCCTTTTAATGAATGCCTCTAAGCGAGGCTAAGAAAGAACTCTTTCCCCGGAGTTCTTTCTTTTTCTGAGCATTCCGCCCACTCTTCCTGTCTCTTCTGCTGTAAGTGAACCCCAGCCCTTTTCTAAAACTTTGTCATAGATTCCAAGCTCTTTTGCAACCTCATATTTTTTCTGAACATCCACATCAAGCTCTGAAAGATTAATTTCTCCCCCTAAAAATAATTTTTCCTTCTTTTTCACAAAAAACACCTCTGCTTTCAAAGATTATCTTTTGCAAAAAAGAAGGATTCTATTCTTAATATATTATTTCTCAGATTTACCAGCTATATAATTAATAAACTGCTGTGCGGTACGGCCGGAGATTCCACCATGAGAAAGTTCCCATTTGTTGGCTTCTGCACAAAGTTCTTTGTCGCTTAACTTGATTTCCGGATACTTCTTTGCAAGATTTGTTACAATCTGGAAGTATTCCTGCTGTGTTGGTTTGGAGTAGTTGATACTTACACCAAAACGTGCTGCCAGTGATAACTTCTCCTGTACCGTATCAGAACGATGCAGTTCTTCGTCCTTGTCGGAACGGTCTGACCATGTCTCACGGATGAGATGACGGCGGTTAGATGTTGCGTAGATAAGTACGTTATCTGGTTTTGTCTCCATTCCACCTTCAATAACTGCTTTCAGGTATTTGTATTCGATCTCAAATTCTTCGAAAGATAGGTCATCCATGTAAATGATAAAACGGTAGTTTCTGTTCTTGATATGGCTGATAATCGCAGAAAGATATTTAAACTGATGTTTATAAATCTCAATCATACGAAGTCCGTCACCATAATACTGGTTAAGAATTGCCTTGATGCTTGTGGACTTACCTGTACCGGCATCACCATAAAGAAGACAGTTGTTCGCTACTTTACCCTGTACAAATGCTTCTGTGTTATCTACAAGTTTCTTTTTCTGAATCTCATATCCTGTAAGATCATCAAGCACAACCTTGTCCAGATTATTGATCGGAACAAAGTCCGGCTTTCCATTATTCTCTACGATACGGAACGCTTTGTTAAGTCCAAACATTCCTACACCGTAATCTTTATAGAACTTCACAACTGCATTGAAGAATGTATCTACATCTTCTGCCGCTGCCAGTTCATCAGAAAGGGCACGTACTTTTTCACTTACATTTTTATTATACATTCGCTCTGTCTTGCCGATTGCCTTATAATCTAAAATTGTGCTGAAACAATCAATACCTAATGTCTCCTCAATCGGTCTGAAATCATAATGGAAAAGATTCATAAATACCTGGAAATCATTCTTTGCAAAGTGATTAACTGTTCCATTATTTGCTCCGACTTTCTCGCTTGTCATGCTGAAAGAGTTTTCATTGGTTACTAAGACAAATGTCAGGTAATTGTGCCATAAGTTCTTGTCAAATCCATATGTAGTCGCAAGATCTAAAAGCGCTTTCATTTCTCTGTAAATGTCTGTGATTAATTCATCAGCTCTGTAATGGCAGCTATCGAATCTCTTAAAAATATCTGCCATATTTAACAGAATACTGTCTTCTCCTAAATCCCGATATAAAATTAATTTGGATACTTCTCTGTACATTATCTATTCCTCCTGATTCTCAGAACGGTTTTTCAAAATTTCGTCTACGTTTAATGCTTCTATCTGAGAAGCAAACTGACTCTTCAACTGTTCTATTTTATCTTTCGCCTGTTCCCTATCACCGTCAAATGCAGTATAACCTTTGTAAGAAGCTACCATCGGTTTTTCTTCCTCATCTTCAGACGCATCCTTATTAGAATACAACTCTAAGCCCGGAAATGCAAACTTGGGTTTATCTTCATCGTGAATATTGCCATTACGGATGTCTTCAAGTGTTACCAGACCTGGAAATGCATGCTTTGGTCGGTAATCTGGCATCTTAAATACTTCAAAACAGTCTAAAATATCTACATCTGTCATATCATCAGGAAGATTCTCCTTTAAATATTCTGGATGATGCTGTTTATAAAATTCATAGATAACCTGTTTTACCTTCGGGTCACGAATATCTGTGTCCACACGTTCGTCATTAATAAAAAGATAATATCTGTCCACATATGGAAGAATTCTCTCTTCTGCTGTAATAGACGTTATTTCCGGTACACTGTCATAGGAAACTTCCAGACGGCGAAAAGTTCTCTGTTTCTCCTTCGTCTGAGTAACCCCTTCTATTTTATATTTATCCAGTTCAAAAAACATGCTTTTTAGCAACGTAAATTCATACATAATTTATCTCCCAATACTCTGTTATTTTTTAATATATCAAATGCTTACCTCTAAATATACTGCCTCATTATCCCGAAAAAATTCCTTGATAAAAAGCCTGCATTCCAAGACATAATTTATATGGCATTTTTTATATTTATTTTCTTACTATACCACAATTACAGCATCTCTTCCATCTCGTCAAGAAGCTCGCCAAATAACTTTAATGCAGATTCTATCGGTTCCTTTGCAGCCATATCTACATTACAAAGACGAAGTAAATCAATTGGATTCATGGAACTTCCACCACTTAAGAACTTAAAGTAGCCCTCTTTTGCCCTTTCATCTCCACTTAAAATCTTTCTGCTGATTGCAATCGCTGCTGAATAACCAGTTGCATATTGATATACATAAAATGGTGTATAGAAATGTGGGATTCTTGCCCATTCTAAGGCAATTTCTTTATCAATAACAATGTCTTCTCCAAAATATTTCTGATTCAGTTTATAGTAAATGTCACATAATACTTCCGCAGTAAGCGGCTCTTTATTCCATGCCATCTCATGTGTAATTTTCTCAAATTCTGCAAACATGGTTTGACGGTATAATGTTCCCTTAAACTGCTCTAAGAAATAATTGATCAGATACATTTTCTCTTTTTTCTCTTCTGTATTCTTTAAAAGATATTCCATCAAAAGAGCCTCGTTACATGTAGATGCTACTTCCGCAACAAAGATACGGTATCCCGCGTAAATGTATGGCTGATTCTTATCTGAATAATAAGAATGCATGGAATGTCCCATTTCATGAGCAAGCGTAAACACATTATTCAGATTATCCTGATAGTTCATCAATACAAATGGATGGCATCCGTAAGCTCCCCAGGAATAGGCTCCGCTTCTCTTTCCCTCATTCTCATATACATCAATCCAGCCACTTTCCATTCCATCAGAAAGAACTTTACCGTATTCCTTTCCTAATGGTGCAAGCCCTTTCTTTACGATTTCTTTTGCCTTAGAAAATGGTACTTTCATCTCAAATTCATCGACCATTGGTACATAGAGATCATACATATGCAGTTCTTCTGCCTTTAACGCTTTCTTTCTAAGAGAAACATAGCGATGCATTAAATCCATATGCTCATGTACTGTATCAATCAGGTTCGTGTATACAGAAGTTGGTATCTCCCCGCCTTCTAATGCCATTTCTAAAGAAGAATTATAATGTCTTTTTTTTGCGAAAAATGCAGTATTCTTCAAATTCGCTGCATAGAGCGCCGCTAAAGTATTTCTATATTGTCCATACTGTGAGTAAACTGACTCAAAGGCACTTTTACGAATATTCACATCTCTGCTTTCTAAAAGAAGCGTATATCTTCCATGACTTACTGGAATTTTTTCTCCTTCTTTTCCCTCAATAGATGGAAAACGGATATCTGCATTATTAAACATAGAAAAAATATTGGATACATCGGCAGACATATCGGACACATCAGCAAGAATCGCTTCCTCTTCTTTAGAAAGAACATGCTTCTGCTGGCGGAACAATTCGTAAAAATATCTTTTGTATAATTGCATATCCATGTTTTGTGTAAACCAGCTATCTATCGTCTTTTTCCCAATTGCAAGAAGTTCTGGTTCCTCAAATACTACAGCACTGTCTAGCTGGATGGATAATGTCTGCGCCTTACCTGCAAGTCCCTGGTAAAAACTGTTTCCTGTGTCCTCGTGATAACGCTGATTTGCATAAACATAAATCGCCTCAAACTTTTTCATAAGCACTTCTTTTTTACGCATATACTCCACAAATACTTCGGAACCTTCTTTTAAACGTCCCTCATATGCTGCAAGGCTTTGAATCTCACTCGTAAGACTTTCATAATCTTTCTCCCACGCTTCGTCAGAAGCATATAAATCCTGAATATGCCACTGGTAGGCTGGATCACATTCCTGTCTTTTCTTTACTGTTTTTTCTTTGTTCTCTTCCATGATCTCATTCTCCTATATCACTTTTCTTTACACTGCATCTATTATTTATATGTATTTTTATGTAATCCATACCGTTTATTTTTCTGTTATTTCGCTTTTACGCTGTCTTTTGAACTTGTCTTATCCCATTTTGCATGCAAAATAAGATTCTTTGTATTTCCCTTTGGAATTACTGTTACATTTTTTCCTGAGCTATCGTACCAGCCAACAAAAGTATAACCTTTTTTTCGCGGACTTCGCAATGTAACTGCTCTCTTTCCAGATAACATCTCTCTATTCTTGGAAGAATTAATTCCTACGTTCTTATAAGTAATCGTGTAGCCAGAAACTTTTACACGAAAAGCTCTTTTTCTTCCATTAATTCTGGTAGAAATATATGTCTTTCCGCTCCTCTTTGCTTTCATATATCCATTATTATCAATACTTACAATTGATGGATTTGCACTTGTCCAGCCTGCTGTCCTAAGCCCTCTGTCATGCATATGAATCGTTGCAAGCTGCTTTATTTGTCCTGCCTGCAGCTGTATGATCTTGCGGCCACTCTTTGTAAGCTGACCAGATTGCTGTGCCCTTCCGAGAAAAATCTTTACATTTCCTCTCCTGACACCATGAAAGTCTGTCGTATAATAGGAAAGCCAGCCATTCTTATTCACAATGAATCTTCCAATATAAATAAGACTCCATAATGCTCCCTTTGTCTCCGCATTTTTATCCCGATTATCTACCTTTTTCAGTAAAATAGGATATTTATTTAAAAAGCTCATTCGATAGATGCCAGAATTCAATGACAGAATAATCCGATTGTTATACTGCCGAATCCACCCTATATAATTACCCGACCTTGGCGCATAAAATACAACCGCTTTATTTCCTCTCAAATTCGACTTTTTCATATAATTATCCTGAGAAATCCAGTACCAGTATCCCTTATGATAGAATGTACATGTTTTATTCTCAAGCGCCTGCTTCATCTCTTTTGAATTCTTTATATAATCAGAAGATGCCAGTTTAATCTTTCGCATCTTCAGATTATTTGAATTGCCCTGTCCATATAGATCCTTCTTCTTGTATCCAGGATGGGTCTTTAGAAAAGTATTCTTTCCCACAAGAAAACTATCATAAGTCACTACCATTCCCTCATGCTTGCCGACCCCCACACCATTGGTCAAATCAACAAAATACCAGATTCCATTAAGCTTTACTATATTCCAGGAATGGTTTTTTGAATAATTACTGATAACCGCGCATGGGATTCCAAGCGTATTCATCGCAAGAGCATAAGCATTAGCCAAACCGTCACACACACCCACATGACTTACTAACACATCATATCCTGTGTGTGCATCTTTTGACTCTTTATACGTCGTGTTCTCCGCAAAATAAATATACACTGCCATCGCTTTATCTGCCTGGCTCATAGAAGAATCTACGGTTGACAATGCCTCATCCAGCCCTCGTATAATCTTCTTATACCTTCTGCGAAACTTACTGCGGCTTATGAGCTTCGTACTGTTAAATGTTGTCGCTCCATCTCTCGTTTCTACTGCATAATACTGTGACCAGTTAGAATCAAGAAAATCTATTCCCTCAGCCATAAGAGCTGCTCTGTTTGAAATAGCTGCCGCTTCCATACACTTCTTACCAGATTTTCCCTGGCTCACCGTTCGGTAAACATCAAGATTTCCCGAAACCGTTCCCTCTATCATAAACTTTGACAGCACATTAATATATTCTTTTTGCGTATCTGAAAATGTCGCTGCATCTACATCTTTTGTGAAAAAAAAGCTTCCCGCCAAAATAAAACAAAGCAAAAATAGAATACTTCCTGTCCTTTTCAATTCTCTACTTAACCCTCTTATCTCCTTCAATATTTCCCTCCATGAAAAACTCGGTACCTGAATTATCGAGATTCCTGCTTAATTTCCAAAAAATGTTATGTACTCCCAAAATCTTTTTATGTTTGATTTTATAAGAAATTTTTGTTAATTGCGCCCAAATTTTATTTATCCCTTAATTTTCTTTCTATAGTCCATGACAATCCCCAAAATACATTTTTCAAGAATGCCCACTGATACTGATTTGTTGCTCGCCACCTACAGATGTGGGAGTCATCTCACATCTGATATAACTATTAGAATATATTTTATACTCTGTCTTAATCTTATCATTATACAGAAAAAATAGCAATTATTGTCGAAACATGATAAACTATATCCATGTAATTTACTATTAAATACTGGAGCGTGCATATCCTTTTTGATTTCTCAAACACGCTCTGGACTGGAGGATTATTTTATGACAAAAACATCTGAATTCCATACCTTACTCCGCAACTATCGCGGCATTATGGGAAATATACGAATCAACAAAATCTGGATTTCTTTTGACTCCTGCTTCTTTAATTATTATGCAGATGATGATGAAATCCAGTTCAACCTTGCAGGACAGGAAGGTGTTATTACCATTCCTGCTGTCATTTCCTACGACAAAATCGATGAAGAAGATTTATTCGAAGACTCTGTAGCAGGGTATACTGCAACATTAGAATCTGGGGACACCGTGACTTTCTACTGTTTTAATGCAAAAAATAAAAGCTGATTTGTGGGATGAGAGAAACAAACAGATAGTATTCATCTGTTTGTTTTTCTCCTTTTATTATATTGTAATCCTCTGCAGTTCTTTAAGGACAGTCTGCACCCTCTCTTCGTCTACATCATAACTGACCACACATAATGCCTTATACAATAAGCTTATGTTTTCTTCTGTGCTGTTTATTGTATAAGATACCATTCCAGAAGCGATTTCATGACTTACATTCAAAAGCTGAAACTTTAAATCCCGTACAGTCTCACTTATACCAGACGCTTGCAGCTCATCCAGGTTATACTCGTCTGTATTGCCGCAAGGCGCAAAACAGGTGGCACAATCTGGGGCTACCGCAAGCTTTTCTTCACGGACACGTTGTAATAATTCTTCGCCATTCTCCTCTAAAGGAAATATTGACGCAAGACTCTTTATAATAATACCATCTGTATTCTCTGTTTTTAAGTGAACATTACATGCTTTCGCAAGTCCGATCAATGCTCCGATAAGTTTCTTTTCTTTTTTATTCATCTATAACATCCCCTTACCCGCTTCCTGCAAAATTATTATAAAAATATGCACGCCACATTATACCAGCCTGGCAAAATATGACGTGCATTATATATTTTATCTGTCTGTATTCTTTGTAAAATATCGTAAAAGCACTTTAGAGCGTGTTTGAAAAATATTTTAGTGAATTGCTGTTCCTTCTGGTACGCAGTCATCAACAAAGATAATCTTACATCCAAAATCATCTCCGCTGGCTGCAATAAGCATACCATTACTCTTCACTCCAGCAAACTTCGCTGGTTTTAAGTTAGCGATTACGATAATCTTTCTTCCGATAAGTTCTTCTGGTGTGTAGTCATCACGGATAGAGGATACAATAACTCTCTCATCTAATCCATCAAACAATGTGAGTTTTAAGAGTTTCTTAGCATTCTTTACAATCTCACAGTTGATAACTTTACAAACACGCATGTCTACTTTATCAAACTCATCAATTGTAATCTCTTCTTTGATTGGTGCGATTGCATTCTTACGAGCTTCCTCTTCCTCGGCAGCCTTTCTTCTTGCTTCTTCTTCAGCAGCTTTTCTCTCTGCCTCAGCCTTTGCTTCTGCTGCAAGAGTCTTCTCTTCCTCTGTCTGTGGAGTGGAGAAATCAAGAAGTCCAAGATATCTCTGTGGCTCTACAGCAAACAGGAATAAGTAAAGTCTTGGGCCTGCTGCCTTACCAATCATAAGGTTATATGCATTCTTGAAGAACTGTGCCTGTGCAGTCTTCTTATTCTCTTCCTGGAAGTCTGGGTCTGCTTCTCTTGGAATCGTGTAAATAAAGCTGTTAAGAGCATCTAAATCATACTCTCCCTTAGCAATAAAGTCATGAAGTAACTGAATCTCCTTCTTCTCTACCTCATTCAAAGTGTTATAGAAATCCCAGTTTCTATATCCAAGAAGAGTATTCATGTTCTCAGGGGAACACTTCTCTAACCAGTATTTTGCAAGTTCAAGACGCTCTGCAAACTCCTCTTTCTTATATGGAGTACCAATCTTCTCGAATACTGTCTCAAGCATATCTGCATTAAAGTCTACAACAGAACCAAAGTTTACAATCTGCTGCATTGGTACCGGATAAAGCTCACGCCCTTCAATCATACAGTTATGCATGATACCTTCGATGTAATCGTAGTTCTTACCCTTACCTGCCTGATATACCTTGAGCATCTTATCAAACTCAAAATACTGACGTAAAATCTCATCATCAAAACAGAAATCAAATGCCTTGTTTGGTTCTGACTTAGAATAAAGCCATAAAATCATTTCTGGCTGATAAATCTTAAGTAATGTATCTGGTGTAAGGTTAAGACCTGTAGAACCAGACATCTTACCTGTTGTTCCCTTAATACCTACAAACTCGTATCCCTTGAACATAGGAGCCTGTGCTCCGAAAATCTTCTTAGCAATAATCTTACTTGTATCGTAACTTCCTCCTGGGCTGGCATGATCCTTTCCGCCCGGCTCAAAGTCAACGCCTTCAATCATCCAACGCATAGGCCAGTCAATCTTCCATGCAAGCTTACAGTTAAAGTCCCTGCTGAAATCCCATGTTCCCTTATGTCCGCACTTACATGTGTACTCACAAGTTACTCCATCTTCAGAAGAAGATGTGATAGTAGTCTCATCCTTACCACATACCGGGCAGTAAATACTTACTGGATAATATGCTTCTCTCTCTTCTGGTGTTGCAACCTGCTGACGGAACTTATCAAGAATATCAAAAATCTCACGTCTCTTCTGTACAGCCTGAATAATATACTTCGCATACTTACCGCTACGGTAGTTCTCGCTCTGTCTGCGGAAGTCAACCTTTACTCCAAAACGTGAAAGAGATGCTTCGAACTCTTTCTCAAAATGTTCTGCATAAGAAGAACAGCATCCATATGGGTCCTTAACGTCTACATATGGCTTACCAATCTCGTTCTCTAACTCTGGTGCTACTTCTTTAACATTAACAGGTACTTTTCTGAAACGGTCAAACTCATCCCATGAAAACAACAGACGAGCCTTCTTGCCCTGTTTAATTAAAGCCTTATATACAAAATAACTTGTTGCTATATCTCTAAAATTACCGATGTGAATGGATCCGGATGGGCTAATACCCGCTGCACAAACGTACTCTTCCTTGTCCGGAGATCTCTTAATAATATCCTTTGCAATCTTCTCAGACCAATGCATTCTTCTTCCTCCTACTTTCCCTGTGCCGTACTTACCGGCATTCAAACAGTGTATCTATCTTCATTTATCATGGGACTTAAAATTTTTCCTCAGCCCATAGTCAATAAAACATTATATCAAACCCTATACCTCTTTTCAAGGAAAATCTCATATATTCAATCTTTTTCGACTCTTTATCCTTATGTAAAGTCCCCGGTAGTTGAATTGCCAGGGATTCCCGCTTAATCTCTTAATCCAGTTTCTATTATTGTCCCCATCTCTGTTCATCTTAGAAAAATATTATATACGCAATCTTCCTCCAAATATAATTTAAATTCTAATAGCCTGGCAATTCATCTCCCACCTTAGAGGTCGGAGTCTTCTTGCTGTAAGAGGATAAAATGTCCAAATACCACATTACTTGCTTCTTGTCCCCTCAATATATTTCAAAAAACGGATACAATCTGCTATTCCACAAAAATAACTCTCTGTCGCATACTCTGCCTCCGCTGCACTCTGAGCCTCAAAAGCCTCTTCAATAACCTCCCTCTGCTCCTCTGTCAGATTCAGCGTGTCCAGCTTCGCATAGGCTTCCTCTTCTTCTCTCACCAAACGCCTGTATGCTTCGGAATTCTTACGAAAATCCGCCATATTCTCATTACGAAAATGGTCTAAAGTAAGCCGAAGTCTCTCTTCCCATGAATCTATAACATCTCCCTGCAATGTTTCCCGCCTTTCTACTTAAGACACAATCCCAATAAACCTCTACTAATTATTAAATAAATTTATGAACATAGCAACAGCATAACACAGCCTTTGTTCTGTGTCAATATTTTCCTTTAAATAATTATTTTTACTTATAATTACTTAATTAGTAAACTACATCCATCCTCATTCCCAAATATTTTTCCCCTTTTTTATTATTTAATTCATTAGACAGATGCCCGAGAGAACCAATCCCCCTATTCCCAGTCATTCTCGAGTAAGCAGAAGACGTCAGCTTCTGTCCCCAAATCCCCTCCCCTGTTTAATTCACATTCTCCAGCCACAGCACAGAAGCCATTGCCCCCAATAAGGTATATTTGTGGTCTCGGAGCAAGTGTTGAATGCGAGCAGGTAAGCGAACATTCAGCACGCCGCGACTAAAATCACAAATATGCCTTATTGGGGGAAATGGCTTCGTCTGTTGTTTCTCCAATGAATTAAATAGCAAAAAACCATTGACTTAACTGGAAAAATCCTGTATACTGATATTTACCGTGCAGCTGGGAAGTTAGCGGCGTCCTGTACCTGAAATCCGCTATAGCAGGAGTGATGGTCAGCCTCGGATGTCTTATTGATGGAGCTGCCCTTTATAAGTGGTGTTGACAATTGGGTCTCGCGCAACAGGAACCTCTGAACCGTGTCAGGTCGGGAACGGAGCAGCACTAAGGAGACTCTCCTGTGTGCCGTGAGGGTGCCTGGTTCGAGCTAACTGTAGAGGTAACGTCTGTTGGTAAGCATACAAAGCTGACCGCACGGTTTTAATAATTCGATTTTTATATTCACATAATAGAAAGCGTCATAATAATGAAGATTGTTATATATCTTTATTGTTATGACGCTTTTTTATTCAAGAATGCCTCCGCATTCTTGCTGAGAGATTTGTGTTATACAATGCATAGCATACTTTTACATGTTACTAGTTATTATCTCTTTAGGAAATCAGGCAGGAATCCTCGTTCACTTAATCGCCGAGTACTTTACTGATTATTCGTTTCAAACTTACAATTTTATAAAAGAAGCACAAAGCCAGTCTCGCAACCAGCTTTGTGCTACATTTTAATTCTAATTATCAGTCTGATTTTTTTCCTGTATCAGCTTTCGCTTTTTCTTTTTTTCTTTTTGAATTTCTCTTAATTTTCTAAAAAATGCTGAGAGCATTTCCGAGCATTCTTCTTGAAGAACTCCTCTTTCTACCTCTGCCTGGTGATTAAATTCCTGCATTTCAAGAAGATTAAGTATTGAGCCGCCACAACCAGCTTTCGCATTCATGCTGCCAATAACGACTCTCGTCACTCTCGCCTGCACAATTGCTCCGGCACACATCTGACAAGGCTCCAAAGTGATGTACATCGTACAGTCTTCCAAGCGCCAGTCTCCAAGCTTTTTACATGCTTTTTTCATCGCAAGAAGTTCTGCATGTGCAAGCACAGTCTTATCCTTATTCCGCTTATTATATCCTCTGGCAATTATTTTTCCATCATGAACAATAACACAGCCAATTGGCACATCACCAATCGCCTCTGCTTTTTTTGCCTGCTTAATTGCCTCTTTCATAAATTTTTCGTCTTCTGTATATTTTCTCATAAAATATTCTCCCATTTATGAAACTCATAGTCCCGTAAAATAGCGACGTACTTATTTCAATATTTTGTGATATCCTCCTGCCTACAGATGGGAGCTTCCCTTCCCCCCAATAAAATCACCATAATCACATCAAAAAATACATTTGCAATAATCTGCCAAACTGTCGATTTATATTCCGTCTCTCAGCAGATACAACCAGTATCCAAAACTTCCAGTTTTCATACGATTCTCTGTAAGTGATAAAAATACTGGAAACTGATAAATTTCTGCCATATATTTTTCCCGATTCTCATAAATTCCCGGCACACCGATACAGTAGCGTTCTTCTCCTGCGTACCTTACTTTTCCTGCCAGAATATGATGATATCTCCCATATCCTTTCAAAAGGAACTGATTGCTTTTAAGTACGCTGGCTTCTTCCCCAAACTGTGCCAAATCCGCGGTTGAAATCCTGCATCCTTCATAAAAAGCGGTATTAAAAATATTGTCCACAGAAGGGTTCTTTTTCATTGCATTTATCCACATTTTTTCAAAATTATCAACAACAGAAGTGGCTTCTGGCTCAGTTTCTGCTTCTATTTTTATTTGGGGTTCTATTTCGGAGTCAATCTTCAACTCTGTTTTTGATTCCATTTCAGCATCAGTCTTTAACTCTGTTTTTGATTCTAGTTCAGAATCTGTCTTCAACTCTGTTTTTGATTCTAGTTCAGAATCTGTCTTCAACTCTGTTTTTGATTCTAGTTCAGAATCTGTCTTTAACTCTGATTTTTGTTCTAGTTCAGATTTATTTTTTGATTCAATACCATCTTCTGAAAATTCTTTTATTTTAACACTTTCTTCTATATTTGTATTATTGCTATGTGCTATATCATTTTCTGAATCAGGCAAGTTTTCCTCTGATTTTATGTTCTCTATCTTATTCTCAGCTCTTTTTTGAAAATCCTTTTCCTCAAAACTCTCTGTGTTTATCTGACCTTTTTTTTCTAAAATATTTTCCTCTGATTCTTGTTGCTCCTGTAACATTTCATCAGTAATATTTCTTGTTGATACTTTTTGTTTTTCTGACATCTTATCTGGAAGAATCTTTTCTGTCTCTGTCTGTTTTTCTGATATTTTACCAGCAATATCTTTTCCAGATTTATTTTCCTGCATTTGAGATTTATCTTTTGCAGAATTCACAATCTTATGCCACCGAAGAGGCTCCAAAGTTTCTGTCGGAATTTCCTCTCCAATCCATACACTTCCGTAATAAAAAGCATCCTGATAATAAAGTAATACTCCCGACTGTCCTTTTATCCGAAAACCAGCCGGAAGCATAGCTGCAGGGTAGGTCAAATGTATTTCTTCCTTATGTTCTTGCGTAATGAGTGTGTCTAACTGCCAGACTTGCCAGCTCTCTCCCTGCCGCTCATAAAAACATAATTTAAGCTCCATTCCCTGCAATAAACGCTCATCGTCTATCTGAATCGTCAGTTTAAGGCTGCCTGACTTTTGTTCTGCCTTAACAAACCCGAAGCATTCCTTTTTCTCTGCCTTTTCATAACGATACAAATAAGAAAGTATCCTTTGATAATCTGCCATGATGATACTCCTTTTTTCACTAATGTATTCTACAGAATGACTTTTATGCCACCAAATATCCTGTAAAAATATACCGCAAATTGGGACGTGCAGATTGCAGGAATAATTTTTCAAACACGCTCTTATCTTCCAAGAATATCCGATAACTTTGCAAACTCCTCTAAAGAAAGCTTTTCTCCACGAATTGTCGGAGTAAGCCCCATCTCTTCAAGCGCCGCTACTGTCTTTTCCTTTGGAATACGAAGTTCGCTTGAATTATAAAGTCCGTTCTGCAGCGTTTTTCTTCTCTGATTAAAAGAAGCACGAATAATCTTAAACATAAATGCGGAATCATTTACCTTAACTGGTTTTTCCTGATAACGAGTTAAACGGATAACTGCAGAACCAACCGCAGGTCTTGGAATAAAGCAGTTTGGCGGTACATTTGCCACGATATATGGTTCTGCATAATACTGTACTGCTAAAGAAAGAGCACCATAATCCTTTGTTCCCGGGCCTACCTGCATACGGTCAGCGACTTCTTTCTGCACCATAACTGTAATAGAGTCCAGTGGTACTTCACTCTCAAATAACCCCATAATAATTGGTGTTGTAATATAGTAAGGCAGGTTCGCAACGACTTTAATTGGTTTTCCACCATTCTTTTCTTCTGCAATCTTGCGAATATCTACCTTTAAAATATCTTCGTTCAATACTGTAACATTATCATATTCCTTTAAAGTATCCTCCAGAATTGGAATCAGCTTTGTATCAATCTCTACCGCAACAACTTCCCTTGCCGCCTCCGCAAGATACTGCGTCATCGTTCCAATTCCCGGTCCGATTTCTAAAACAAAATCATCCTTTCCAATCTCTGCTGCACCAATAATTTTATCGAGTACATGCGTATCAATCAAAAAGTTCTGTCCATATTTTTTCTGAAAATTAAATCCATACCGCTGTAAAACTGCAATCGTTTCCTGCGGGTTTCCTAAATTCGCCATAAGACCTCCTTGGGCTGTCATAAGATTTTGAAAGCAATTTTATATTTGGGGAATCAATGTTGAAGTCTTCCCCTTAAATTTTTACTTAGTTTCTCCATAATAAGATAATAATACATGAAATAGATATCTCATTCAAGAGACGAAATCAAGAAAGGGACAATATGTAAAAGAGAAAGAATCCATATCTGTGGCCTGGGAGCAAGTGTTGGATGCGAGCGGCTAAGCGAACATTCAACACGCCGCGACGAAAGTCACAGATATGGATTCTTTCTCTTCCAGAGTTCGTCTGTCCTTCTGTTCTCCTAATGAATTAACCCATACAATCTCTGAGCATTTTCATAGGTTACATTTTCTACTTCTTCCGCTGTAATTTCCTTAAGTCTTGCGATTTCTTCAATCACCAGCGGCAGATATGCAGAGCTATTTCGCTTTCCTCTGTGTGGTGCTGGTGCAAGGTAAGGGCAGTCGGTTTCTACTACAATACACTCTAATGGAATTGCCTTTACAACTTCCTTCAGCACACGGGAATTTTTAAAGGTAACGACACCTCCTACACCAATGTAATAACCCATTTTTACATATTCTTTTGCCATTTCAGCAGAACCGGAAAAGCAATGAATTACACCGCCTGTCGTTCCGGCGTGTTCCTTTTTCATAATGTCAAATGTATCCTGCGATGCGTCTCTGCTATGTATAATTACAGGAAGTTTTTCCTCTGTTGCAAGATGAAGCTGTCTGATAAGCCACTCCTGCTGTACTTCTTTTGGCTCTACATTCCAGTGATAATCAAGACCAATCTCTCCGACTGCCACGATTTTATCCCTGTGACAATATTCCCGAAGCTGCTCCATCCGTTCCTCATTAAGTTCACCAACATGGTCTGGATGAATTCCGACTGCACCGTACATAAAAGGTACTTTCGAAATAAGTTCTAAGGTATCCATCAGGTCTTTCCAGCTTGCACTGACATTGACAACCTGTGTCACGCCAGCATCTTTTAGCGATTCGAGAACGACCGCTCTATCTGCATCAAACTGTTTATCATTATAATGAGAATGTGTATCAAAAATCATAGTATACCTCTTTAATCCCTGGTTTGCCACAGGGAAAATAGACGCTCCCGAAGAGAGAAGATACCCTATAGCTGTGATCTTAGACCAAGGGTTGGATGCGAGCGTTTAAGCGAACATTCAACCTGCAGCGACGAAAGTCACAAATATAGGGTATTGCCTCTCTTCGGGAGCGTCTCCCCTGCCTGCGGCAACTCAGAATTTAATTAACAAATCTCTGCGCCTGCTGGCATCTTCTTCTCTGGTACCATCAGGGATAATTCCCCATTTTCGTCCTCTGCGCATAAGAGCATACCTTCAGAAAGTACACCGGCTAATTTCGCAGGTTTTAAGTTTACAAGAACCATAACCTTCTTACCAACCATTTCTTCTGCGCTATAATGTTTCTTAATACCGGAAACAATCTGTTTTACCTGGCTGCCAATCTTAACCTGGGAGCAGAGAAGCTTTTTAGACTTCTTTACTTCTTCGCAGGCAATGATTTCACCAACCTGGAACTGCATTTTTTCGAAATCATCAAATGTGATTTCTTCTTTTGGTTCGATGTCGATTACTGGTTCGTCATCTTTTTTCTCTTCTTCAGCTGGAGCCTGTCTTGAAGCATTCATCTCGTCTACTTTTGCCTGTACTTCTTTTGCATCAAGTCTTGCAAAAAGGATTTCTGGCTTGTCTGTTACTTTCTTTCCAGATTCGTAAAGACCGAACATTTCAAGTTCGTCCATAGTTCTTTCGGAAGAATTAAGCTGTGCAAAAATTCTTTCTGCTGTTTCTGGCATAAATGGAGAAAGTAAAGAAGCACCGATTGTAATGCTTTCTACTAAATTGTAAAGAACTGTAGCAAGTCTGTCCTGTTTTGCAGGATCTTTTGCTAAAGCCCATGGCATTGTCTCATCAATGTACTTGTTACAACGTTTAAATAAGTTAAAGATTTCTGTCATAGCATCTGCAACTCTGAGCTTAGACATACATTTTATTACTTTATGCTTTGTATCTAATGCTACGTCCATAAGATTCTTATCAAATCCATCTGTCACTCCACTGTTAGCTACGACTCCGCCAAAGTATTTATTAGACATGGAAATTGTACGGTTTACAAGGTTTCCAAGTGTATTGGCAAGGTCAGAATTCATACGTTCTACTAAGAGATCCCATGTGATTACACCATCGTTCTCAAATGGCATCTCGTGAAGTACAAAGTAACGAACAGCATCTACACCGAATAAATCTACGAGGTCATCTGCGTAAATTACATTACCTTTGGATTTACTCATCTTGCCGTCACCCTGTAATAACCAAGGATGTCCAAATACCTGTTTTGGAAGTGGAAGATCTAATGCCATTAAAAAGATTGGCCAGTAAATTGTATGGAAACGTATAATATCTTTACCGATCAGATGTAAGTCTGCTGGCCAGTATTTCTTAAATAATTCTCCACTTTCACCATCGCAGTCATATCCAAGGCCTGTGATATAGTTTGTTAATGCATCAAGCCATACATAAACAACGTGCTTTGGATCAAAGTCTACAGGAATACCCCATGAGAAAGAAGTACGGGATACACATAAGTCCTGAAGTCCTGGTAAAAGGAAGTTGTTCATCATCTCGTTCTTACGGGATTCTGGCTGAATAAAATCAGGGTTATCATTAATATACTGAATCAGACGATCAGCGTATTTGCTCATACGGAAGAAATAAGCCTCTTCCTTTGCAGGCTGGCATGGACGGCCACAGTCTGGACACTTGCCATCTACTAACTGAGATTCTGTGAAGAAAGATTCACATGGTGTACAGTACATTCCTTCATAATGTCCCTTGTAAATGTCACCCTTATCGTAAAGCTTCTTAAAGATCTTCTGAACCTGTTTTTCGTGATCCTCATCTGTTGTACGGATAAACTTATCGTAAGATGTGTTCATTAAATCCCAGATTCTCTTGATTTCTCCTGCTGTGTTATCAACAAATTCCTTTGGAGAAATTCCAGCTTCTGCTGCCTTTAACTCGATTTTCTGACCATGTTCATCTGTTCCTGTCTGGAAACGTACATCATAGCCTTCTTTTCTCTTAAATCTTGCAATTGCATCTGCTAAAACAATCTCATATGTGTTACCAATATGAGGTTTGCCGGATGTGTAAGCAATTGCAGTTGTAATGTAATATGGTTTCTTACTCATTTATCTATTATACCTCCTATGCAACCTGTGTCATTAGGTCTGTTATCTGTTCGTCAACTTTCCTTAATGTACCCTTAGAATCTTTTATCCCTGATTTATACAGCAATTGTATTTACATGGTAATTTTGCGCGTACATATTATTATAGAATAAATCCGAATATTCGTCTATGGTTATTTTTCTGAAAAACTAATAGTTTTCCTGTATAATTCATAGTATAATACCAAATACTTTTTATCTTCCGATATAAAAATGCTATCAAAGGAGGCCGACTATGAAGAAAAATCATCGCAGACCATTGTCTAAAGCACTATTTACCCACTTGTTTTTTCTACTTCTTATCCTTATTTGCGGAGTCAGTTTAGCAGGTTGTGGACAATCCAGTGCACATAATTCTTCAAAGCAGAAAAAATTTGACCAGTTTCTTGATTCCTGCTTTAAAGAATTCGCTACCGAAAACACAATTACTTTGCATTTTAAACTCTCTGATCCGTCTTCTTACGGTATTAAAAAGGAACCCTCTCCCACTTATGGAGAGCTTTCTTCGGATACGGCAAAGAAAAACTGCAAACGTTCAAAACAACTTCTTCAAGAACTTTATACTTTTCCAACAAGCAGCCTGACAAAAGAACAGAAACTTACCTGGCAGATTTTTCAGGATTATCTAAATGAAACTATTATGAGTGAAAAATATATTCTTTATTCTTCTCCTTTCGGTGCAGATGGATTACCTTCGGATATTCCTGTAACTCTTTCCGAATATCGTTTTGACAACGAAAAAGATATTAAAGATTATTTATCACTTGTAAATCAAATTCCAGAACTTTTTACGCAGGTTCTTGATTTTGAGGAAGAGCGCCGTAACGCAGATATTGTAAGCCCTGATTTTGTAATCTCTGATACTATCGACCAGATTAACCAATTTTTAAATGCAAGCGAAGAAAATAATCTTCTCGTTGAAAGTTTTGAGGAACGTCTGGATTCCCTTGATACTTTAAGTGAAGATCAGAAAGCAAGCTACACCGCAAATAACCGATTACTCATTACAAATAAAGTATTTCCCGCATATGAGCATTTAAAAACTGCTTTACAGGTCTCTACAGGCAGCAAACATACTACATCTGATAACAGCACAAAAGAGAGACTCTGCGAATATGAAAATGGCCAGGACTACTATCGTTTTCTTCTCCAGTCCGATGTCGGAACAGACATGTCCCCGGAAGAATGTATCACAGCTTTGGAAACACAGTTAAAAGATACGATAAAAGATATTTCTTCCCTGACAACACAAAATAAAGACCTGTATACAGAATATCTCAGTGCGGTTCCGACACTTTCAAAACCAAAGGAAATCATGGAGCAGTTAAAAGACGATTCTCTTGTGGATTTCCCGGAAATAAAGAACATTTCTTATGAATTAAAAAATGTTCCTAACGCTCTTTCCGGCACTTCCGCCTGTGCATTTTATCTTGTACCTCCAATTGACAGTAAAGATGCAAATATTATTTACATCAATAACAACCGTGTGGAGTCCAACGAAATGTTTTCCACACTTGCCCATGAAGGCTATCCGGGACATTTATACCAGACGAATTATTTTTTAAGTACGAATCCTTCCCCTCTCCGTACATTTCTTCACTGTGACGGATATGACGAAGGATGGGGGACTTATGCCCAGTTATACAGCTATAATTTTACAGAATTTAAAGATGTCGATGAAAAAACACAGGCACAGCTCCGCCAGCTATATCGGGATAATGACCTGCTCTCACTCTCCCTGTCCTCTCTGAGCGATTTATATGTGAATTATAAAAATTATGATGAAAATGCACTGGCCGATTATTTAAAGACTTACGGAATTGATAAATCCGCTACAAAACAACTTTACCAATACGTTATTGAAAATCCGGCTACTTATCTTTCTTACAGTATTGGATATTATGAATTAAACAAATTAGAAAAGGAGATGGCTGCCTCTCTTGGAAAATCATTTAAAATTTCTGATTTTCATGAAGCAGTTCTGAATGTTGGTTCTTGCAATTTTGCAATTTTAAGGCAGGAAATAGAAAAGGAAACAGAAATTCTCAGCAAGGTTCCTTAAAAATATTGCTTGTATACACGCGTTTTTTAAATATTTTTAATATTTTTACTCATAATTGGTCATTTTATTTGTTTTGAATAATTGACATTTCAATCCTGCATTGTTATACTAGAGCGTGTTTGAAAAAATAATAGAATTTCATTATTGGGGATTTTTATTCTTTTTTCATTGGAAAATCGACACAAAAAGTGTACAATAGACAACGTACGCGATAAAAAGTACAATAGTTTAATTTAAATACAACTTAGGAGGTAATACTATGGAAACATATGGTATCGAAAAACTTGGGATTGTGAATCCTAAAGCAGTTTACCGCAATTTAACACCTGCACAGTTAACAGAGGCAGCTTTAAGAAGAGGCGAGGGCAAGCTTTCTAACACTGGTGCACTCGTTGTAACTACAGGTAAATATACAGGACGTTCTCCTAAAGATAAATTTATCGTTGATACTCCTTCTGTTCATGATGACATTGCATGGGGAAGCGTTAACGTTCCTATCACTCAGGAGAAGTTCAATGCAATTCGTTCTAAAGTAATCGCTTACCTTCAGAACAGAGAAATCTTCATCTTTGATGGTATGGCTGGTGCTGATCCTGTCTGCACAAGAAAGTTCCGTATCATTAACGAATTAGCAAGCCAGAACCTTTTCATTCATGAACTCTTAATTCGTCCTACAGCAGAAGAATTAGAGAACTATGGCGAAGCTGATTTCACTATCTTCGTTGCACCTGGATTCAAATGTATTCCAGAAATCGACGGAACTCATTCTGAAGCAGCTATCATCGTTGACTACGAACAGAAACAGGTAGTTATCTGTGGTTCCCAGTACTCAGGAGAAATTAAGAAGTCTGTATTCTCTGTAATGAACTTCTTAATGCCAAAAGAAGGTGTACTTCCAATGCACTGCTCCGCTAACATGGATCCAGAAACTCATGAGACAGCTGTATTCTTCGGTTTATCCGGAACAGGTAAGACTACTCTTTCTGCAGACCCTAACCGTAAATTAATCGGTGATGACGAACACGGCTGGTCTGACAGAGGTATCTTCAACTTCGAAGGCGGATGCTACGCTAAATGTATTAACTTAAGCGCAGAGAACGAACCGGAAATCTACAACGCTATCAAGTTCGGAAGCCTTGTAGAGAACGTTATCATGGATGACGAAACTCGCGAATTTGACTTTGATGATGGATCTCTTACAGAGAATACTCGTGTAGGATACCCAGTTGATTATATTTCCAACGCACAGATTCCTGGTGTTGGCGGAATCCCTAAAGTAGTTATCTTCTTAACTGCTGATGCATTCGGTGTACTTCCTCCAATCTCCAGATTAGATGAGAACGCAGCTATGTACCACTTCGTAACAGGATTCACATCCAAACTTGCTGGTACAGAACGTGGAATCACAGAACCACAGCCAACATTCTCCACATTATTCGGTGAACCATTCATGCCAATGGATCCATCCGTATACGCTAACATGCTCGGAGAAAGAATTGAAAAATACAACACTAAAGTATATCTTGTTAACACAGGATGGACAGGCGGCCCTTACGGAGTAGGCAGCCGTATGAAGTTAAAATACACTCGTGCAATGGTAACTGCAGCATTAAACGGAACATTTGATGACGTAGAGTACAAACATGATGAAGTATTTAACGTAGACATTCCTCAGACATGTCCTAACGTACCTTCTGAAATTATGAACCCTCGTGACACATGGGAAGATAAAGCTGCTTACGATGCACAGGCTAAGAAGCTTGCTAAGATGTTCCAGGATAACTTTACTAAGAAATATCCTAATATGCCTAAGAATATTGCTGAGGCAGGTCCTAAGGCTGACTAATAATTCTTAGAATAATTAAGGCACAGATGTGAAGATAATCGCTGCGAGGAAAATACCTGTTTGGTATTTTCTCTTGCTCCGACATCACATCTGTGCCTTAATTATTTCTTCTGGGGCTGTAGGGCGATAGCGTAACAGCCCCATACTTATAGTTAATATCTTTTACTGCCAGCAAAGAATCAACTATTTAATACGTAATAACTTTACTGTCTCTGTTCCTTTATTTGGCATAAATTTAAAATAGTAATTCTTTTTCGCTTTTAATGCTTTTCCTTTAAACTTGGATACAGTGATTGACTTTCCAGCTTTTACTGTCTTTACTTTTTTGTATCCACCGTTTTTCTTAAGAGACATATAGACTGTGTACTTACTGATTCCTGCAACCTTTGGTGTAGTAATCTTTGCTTTCTTTGTCTTTCCTACCTGTTTTAACTTATACTGTGCTGTTGAGAAATATACAGAATTAGACCATGGAGTATATGGATCATAGGAATCTGTATCATAGTTTATCTTCATTCCTCTGACTCTGAAAGAATACAGTTTATTCTTACTAAGCTCAACAAAGAAATATCCAATTTCTCTTTGTGAAAAAACTTCTTTTCCCTTATTATCTCTTACCTGTACTTCAAATTCTTCATCCTGAGTATCCTTGCACTCAATACTAACATACTCATCTGTGAGTTCTTCGATATACCCATAAACTCCCTTTGATGTCCTTGCCTGCTTTGTTGCAGCATTTGCCGGAATCTGTAAGGTAAATATCATTACAAATGCTAATGCGAGCGCAAAAATTTTAGTGACTTTTTTTCCTCCTTTGTGTGATATGGTAATTATTTGTTATAATTAGAATATCATAATCATAATACCTATTCAACAACAAAAACAACACTATTGTTAATGATGACCCTTCTGCTTATCTCATATGTTTAATCTTGCTTTGTATGCAATCTCTTTACCATTTGAAGAATCCGGCCGAATAGAAACATTCGAGCAATATGATGGCAAAAAGAATTCTTGTATACATCTCGTTTGCCTTGAATTCATAGTCCGGATGTTTCTTTTTATATAGAAAGGATATGGCACACAGTATGAGGAGGACAATAACAGATGCAATGAATAATATTTTTGTGAATGTTATGATTTGCAAATCTGTTAATATGAATTCCAATATGAGTATGGGAGCTACGATGTAGTAGAGTATTTTGTTGACGAGGTTCATTGTTTTTTCGTTCATTGTGCTATTCCTTCCTGCTTAAATTTATGTGCAAACTATATGTAATCTGATATATTACCTACAAAAAGCCCTCTATCGCAAATGAGAATTATTCACGACAGAGGGATTCTTTAAACCTTATTTACAATATGAATTAATACTGATAAATAACATCGCTCTTTACTTTACATTTTAAATTAGGAACAATCTTGATATAATAAATCTGATTCGTCTTGATTGCCTTCCCTTTAAATTTGGATATTTTCACATTCTTACCCGGCTTTGCCGTCTTAACTTTCTTATAACCCTTACTTCTATCTTTGGATATATATACGGTAAAATTCTTTATACCCTTTGCATTCTTTGCTTTCGGCATTACTACTGTGTAGTTTTTCTTACCAGTGCGGTAATTATATTTATACTTAAGTTTTATATTCGTCAATGTAGTAAATGCTCTTGCTTTTGAAAGCTTTCCATAAATTGTAGTTCCATTCACTGATAAGTAAGTTCTAACCTTAACAGTATAAGTCTGATTTTTTGCTATTTTAAACCTCACATATCGAATCACTGTTCCATAAGATGCGGAAAGTGCATTCTGTGTTGAAACTTTCTTACCTTTATAATTATATAAGATAACCTGTACTCCTGTAACATCCGATGGAACGGCTACCTGATAAGTAATCTCTTTGTTTGATTTATAATATGGTGCAAAGTTCTGATTTGTGACATCTGTCATCATCGTCGTAGCTTCCATTTCTCTGTCCATTACTGGCACTGCTGCTTTCTCTGCCGCATTAACCGGTGCCTGAAGTGCAAATGCCATCACTAATGCCAGAGCTAATGCAAATATTCTTGTAATTTTCTTCATACTGTATTTCCTCCTTTTTTCTGTGGTGTTTGGTTTGTTTCCACTTTATTTAGCATAGCATAATTATATCAAAACTGCAATCTATATTCCTGTCATTTTTATGCATTTTGTTAATTAATTTGTTCCTTTTTGAAATTTTTATCGTCATTTTGTCTTTTTTAATATAAGGCTCTTCTGCTGCCATGAAGATTGCTGGAACAGTTTTCCATACATATTCTAATGTATTCTTAAATAAGGTTCTTTTTACTCTGCTGCCAGCTCCCGGATTGCTTCTATCGCTGTCTTAATTTCTTCCATAGTATTAAAGCTTGAGAAGCTGAAACGAACCACTCCCTGTTCAGTTGTTCCAAGAGTTTCGTGCATGAGCGGGGCACAATGTGCCCCGGCTCTTGTGGCAATTCCATAGTCTTCCCAAAGTATTTCACTAACTTTTCCGGCATCTTCGTTACGAATATTCAAGGCTACAAGCGGTGCTCTTTTTTCCTGATCAAAGTTTCCATAAACTTTTACTCCGTCAATACGGCGTACTCCCTCATAAAACGTCTTTGTTAAAAGAGCCTCTCTGGTATATAACCTTTCTAAACCTTCCTGCTGTATGTACTCTAAACCTGCCTTTAATCCTGCTATTCCATGTGCATTTATCGTTCCAGCTTCTAAAAGTTCCGGCATAGAATGTGGCTGTTCTTTATCAAAGGAATGGATTCCGCTTCCTCCTGATTTTAATGGACGAATAGTCACTCCTTTTTTAAGGCACAGGCCGCCCGTTCCCTGCGGGCCAAATAATCCTTTGTGTCCCGTAAAACACAGCGCATCTATATTCATTGCCTTAATATCAATTGGGAGAATTCCTGCGGACTGTGATGCATCTACAATAAAATGCAGCCCATGACGCTTGCAGGCCTCGCCAATTCGGTACAGATTCAGCGCCGTTCCAGTTACATTAGAAGCATGTGTGCACACGATAGCCTCTGTATCTGGCCGAATCGCCTCCTCAAATGCCTCACTTGAAATTGTTCCGTCTTCTCCGACTGGAAGAATAGTGAGCGCTACACCTTGCTGTTCTTTTAAATATAAGGGACGTAACACAGAATTATGTTCCATCGCCGTTGTAATCACATGATCACCAGGCTGTAACATCCCATCAATTGCCGTATTTAGTGCCTCTGTGGCATTCGACATAAATGCAACCTGTTCCGGTCCATCTCCGTTAAAAAATTCATTAATCATCTCTCTGGTTTCATAAGCCATTCGCATACTATGTAAAGCGGCATCATAGGCTCCTCTTCCGGCATTACCAAGATTACGGATAGCTTCCGCTACTGCTTTTGCTACTGTTTCGGGCTTCTGCAATGTTGTTGCTGCATTATCAAAATATATCACTTTTGTCCCTCCTGCATCTGGAAATCTCATTGTGAATCACATATTTTACCACCAATCATATAGTGGCTTTGTAATTTTCTTCTGTAAATGACTTCTGTAAATAAGTTTCTGTCTGAATATATTACCATATTGCAGCTATTTTTCTCAACATTTATTGTTACTATATATTTTCTTAATTTTTACATGAATTTTTTCTACAGCATGTCTAAAGACAATTAATACTCAATTCTTAAATAATTCTTAATCTTGCTCCTAAAGATTTTACTTTCGTTTTTTATTATGCTATACTCAATCCACACTATTAGAAAATATTGTAAATGCAGCGTAGATTTATTACACGACACTTATATACTAATGTACTCTTGGAATCTTTTTGTTCTTGATTTTGTGAGAAGATTTTTTGTCAGTTGTGCCCAATTTTTTGAGACGTACGCGATGCGTACGTTGATGAGATCGGGGTGCGGCTGACGGAAAATCAGCCACAAAAGCAAGTGCAAGAAAGACTCCGAAAGTACATACTACATTCAAGGAGGTTTTCCATGTTTTCAAAGAATACATCTACAACATATAAGTATTTCTTTATGTTTGTTTTTTTCAGTTTATTTTTATGGCAGTCATTTACTATAAAGCCAGAGGCGAGCGAGATTATCACGGATCCGCTAATTTCCATGACAGTAGGGGATACAAAGAATCTCTATTTTTTTCACGGTGATTCTGCTTCTGCCTACTTTAGCTCTAACCCTAATATTGCATCTGTAACTACAGGTGGTGTTTTGAATGCAAATGATGTTGGAAGTGCCGAAATTATTTATAGCGTACATGGAGTATTTCATCAAAGAAAGATCAATGTTACCGATATTGAAAATCCATCTTTTAGCACTACTCAGAGAGAGAACCTCATTTTGCCAGACAATGCTCTGACAACAACGGATCCTGTCCTTTTTATGCAAAAAAAGGATTCTTACACCATTCAATTCTCTTCTTCGAGCCAGGCACTTGCCACCCGTTATAAAGGACTTCTTATCTGGAAAAGTGATAAGCCAAATATCGTCCGTGTAGATTCTAATGGAAAAGTCACCGCATTGAAAAAAGGTTCCGCAACCATTACCTGCACACTGGGCAATGTATCCTGTCACACCTATGTTAATGTAATTACTGACAGCTATACGGGGAAAGCAACCGATTTTTCCATGTTAACCGCAACTGGAAATCAGCGCACTTACCGGCTTTTCAAACAAAATGCACACAACTATCCTCGCTACGATTCTTATCTTGCATGGCATGGATGTGCTACCTGCTCACTTGCTACGGTTCTTGGAGCCTATAACGATAATTACTCCGGCATTTTGCCAAGTTCTGTTATTGATGGTGTAGAGAAACAATTTACTTCGAACAAAGACTGGACAAGGGAGCATGTAAACCGCTCTCTCCGCGGACAGATGCCCCTCTCTCTCTACGGAATTTCTTCTATACTGAAGTCTTCCGGTGTTGATAATAATTATGTAAGAACCTATACCGACTCTGAGGCCAAGCACGATATTATCTCTCATTTAAAAACAGGGAATTCTATTATTTTTGAAGTACGTCAGAAAAATAGCCGCACTGGTAAAAGAACAAAGCGCTGGACAAACTCCTACCATACTATGGTGTTACTCGGTGTACTGACAAACGGCAAGGTGCTTTTATGCGATTCCGTTGACCGCTCCTGGTATAACGGTGGACAGCGTTTAAAAATTGTTGATCTATCTGATATTATGGAGTATATGTTCCCTTGTACTTCTTTTTCAGAAAGTATGTATTATAACGGAGCAAGCTCCGACGGCGGTTACATCAAAATATACGAAATTAGTTAATTCGTTCCTTGACTTTTTGGAAAATAGTTTATAAAATATTTTTATGGAGCGCCGCATTTTTCGGCATTTTCAACAATTTATGGGAGGATATCTCATTTCATCTATAGTTTTATTAATATGGAAATGTATAGAATCTCATAGCAATTTTTTAATAAAAGGAGAAGAAGTATTATGGCAGCAAAAATTTTAATGACTGGCAGTATTATGATGGATCTGATTTTACAGATGCCTCGTATCCCACATCCAAGTGAAAGTCTTCTTGGAACTAGCTATTCTAACGCTGGGGGCGGTAAGGGAAGTAACTCCGCAGTAGCAGCCTGCAAAGCTGGCGGAGAAGTTTCTGTTTGTGGTACACTCGGTAAAGATTCCAACGGTGAAGCACTTCTTGGCATGCTTACTGACATAGGAATTGATGTATCCAATCTTACATTAAAAGAAGGCGCAAACACCGGAATGGCCGTTATCATGCTTGAAGAAGACGGAATGAACCGTCTTGCTATTTATACAGGAGCTAACAACGACACAACTCCAGAAGCTGTTGATGCTGCCTTTGAAGGAAAAGAATATGATGCATTAATGATGCAGCTGGAAATTCCTTTAGAAACAAACGTACATGCATTTGAACTTGCTCATGAAAGAGGAATGATCACTTGTCTTGATGCAGGTCCGGCACAGGATTATCCATTAGAAAGATTCAAGGGCCTCACTATCCTCTCTCCTAACGAGACAGAAACAGAAGCTCTTGTTGGAATTCTTCCTAAAGATGATGAGACATGTATCGCAGCAAGTAAAATCTTAAAAGAACGCAGCGATTGCAAATACGTTGTATTAAAGATGGGAGACAAAGGCTCTTTCATCTATGGTGATGACATCTGCCAGATGGTTCCTACATTTAAAGTAGAAGCTGTTGACCCAACTGCTGCTGGCGACTGCTTTACAGGTGTTTTAGTAAAACAGTACGCTGAAACAAAGGATATCGTTGCTTCCGCAAGATATGCAAGTGCCGCTGCTGCTATTTCTGTACAGCATTTAGGCGCACAGCCATCTCTGCCGACAAAAGAGGCAATTGACGAGTTTATTGCTGCTCGTTCATAGTTTAAACAGACGCTCTCAAAGAGAGAAGAGAAAGGATACCCTATATTTGTGACCTCAGAGCAAGGTTTGGATGCGAGCACATAAGCGAGCATTCAAACCGAGTCACAAATATAGGGTATCCTTTCTCTTCTAGAGCGTGTTTGAAAAATAAAAGTTGCACAAAACATATAT
>UMHU01012123.1_pt1 | contig 62342 bp, 47 predicted proteins | sample 1965591 | NCBI WGS metagenome assembly UMHU01 (sample SAMEA4836101, study PRJEB28245) | human gut metagenome | biome: gut microbiome; material: fecal sample | place: Denmark | collected 2008
GGCTGGCCGCCTAGGCCGTCCGGAAAAACGTCCGCACCCCCGGCGAAATGGCAAAAATGCAAAGTTCTGAAGCTGCAATGGGCGCAGCACCTAGGTCGCCTTCCGTCAGGGAAGCTCCACGACGAAGGAATCGGGAAGGGTGTCGGGTTTGAGGAAAGCGAGCATATACCAGGGCATGTAGGCGATGGCGCATTGGATGTCGCGCCCCTCGGGAATTTCCACTTCCACCGTCGTGTTCTCACGGCAGAAGACGTAGGCGAAATCGAGCCCCCACTCCTTGACACGCAGGACGTTGTCGAGGGCGACGTGGGCGCGGAATATCCGGCCGGATTTCGCCTCGATGGGCACCACCTTACCGCTCTTCTGCACGACGAAATCGATCTCTCCGTGCTTGGCCTTCTCGTAGTAGAGCGCGTCGAATCCGTTGGCTGTGAGCATTTGGGCGAAGGCGTTCTCCAATATGGCGCCCCAGTTGATGTCAAGCTCTCCCTGGAGTACCTTGAACGGCACGCCGTCGCCGAGCATGGCGACGAGGAGTCCCGTGTCGCACAAAAACAGCTTGAAGACGCTGTGCTGGCGGTTGAGGCGCAGCGGTGCCACGAGCTCGGTCACGTTGTAACAGGGGATCGCCACGCCGGCGTCGGCCAGCCAGATGAAGTCGCTCTCGTAGCGCTCGCTGCGTGCCGACTTTGCGAGGTCGGAGAGCTTGAAGCGCTTGTTCTTCTTGCTGAGCTCAGCAGGGATAGCGTCGAAGATAGCGCCGACGTGGGCCTTGTTGCGGGCGTACTTCACGATGTCGGCCCGGTACAGCTTTAAGATGTCCTTCTGGACGCTCTGCACTTGGGCGATGTCGCGGGTCTGGGCGAATCGGGCCACGGCGGCCGGCATGCCGCCCACTATCAAGTAGTACTTGAACAGCTCCATGAGCTTCTGGTGGATGACGGCGGGCACGGCGGCTTCTTCCTTGAAACGCGCGCGCGCCATCTCGAGGGCTGTCTCGTTTTCTCCGAGGGCCCAGCAGAATTCCTCGAAGGAAAGGGGATAAAGCGTCAGCTCGCTCTCGTAGCCGACGGGGAGGGAGGGTACGTTTTCGTAGGTGACGCCGAGGAGAGAGCCGGACTCGATGTAATCGAAACGGCCGTCCTCCACGAGGAACTTGATGGCCGTGCGCGCCCGCGGGCACTCCTGGATCTCGTCGAGGAAAATGAGCGTGTCTCCCGGCGTGAGGGCGGTGCCGCTGAATGCGGAGAGCTGGGGGATGAGGGTATCGGCATCGAGGTTCCCCGCGAAGATGGCTTTCGCTTCGGGGGACTCAACGAAGTTGATCTCAATGGTGGTGCCGTAGTGCCTCTGGGCGAAGGCGCGGACGAGGTAGGTCTTTCCCACCTGTCGCGCGCCGTCCACAAGCAGAGCGCGGTGGTGGGGATCTTTCTTCCAACTTACAAGTCGCTCGTAGGCAGCTCGCTTCAGCATGATGCCTCCTTCGCCGCTGATTATAGCTTATCGTTAGTATGCGACGAAAATGAGAAAGTGTCCATGGTACTTTGCGACGAAAATGAAAAAGTGACAGTTTGAGGTTGATAAAGAGAAAGGGCCAGCGTTAACTGGCCCTTCTAATTCAACTGCACCTGCGCCGCCCGTGCTACCTGAGTTTTGGATGACGAAGGAAGCGGGCTTTGCTGGTACGCCTCTATTATAGTTGCACGGCTAGTCTTTTGGAACTACCTACCGGGAAATAGTCGGCAACAAAATCACGCACCCCGGTTAGGCGATTTTCCGTTCTCGATTCGTGGTGCATTTTGACGCGAGGGAAGCGCAGATCATGGTTTTCGAGCCGCTAGTTCTTCAGCGAGTTCAAGGGGGCGGGCATGCGGCCGCCGCGGTGGGCGAAGACGGTGCCGGCGTAGGGGTTCACGGGCATGACCGGGGCGTAGCCGAGCAGCCCCCCGAAGTCCAGTTGGTCGCCCACCTGGCAACCGATGGCGGGAATGAGGCGCACGGCGGTGGTCTTGTTGTTGATCATGCCGATGGCGCACTCGTCGGCGATGATGCCGAAGATGGCCTCTTGGGTGGTATCTCCCGGCACGGCGATCATGTCGAGGCCCACGGAGCACACGCACGTCATGGCCTCCAGCTTCTCGATGGAAAGCGCTCCGTCCTCAGCGGCGCGGATCATGCCGGCGTCCTCAGACACGGGGATGAAGGCGCCGGACAGGCCGCCCACCGAAGACGACGCCATGACGCCGCCCTTCTTCACGGCGTCGTTCAGCATGGCGAGCGCCGCCGTGGTGCCGGGGCCTCCGCACTGACCCACGCCGATGGCCTCCAGAATCTCGGCCACGGAGTCCCCCTCGGCCGGGGTGGGGGCGAGCGACAGATCCAGGATGCCCTGCTGCACACCGAGGCGGCGCGAGGCCTCGCGGGCCATGAGCTCGCCGGCGCGGGTGATCTTGAAGGCCGTGGCCTTAATGGCCTCGGCCACAGTGGTGAGGTCCGCTTCCTTCGGCAGGTCGGCGAGCACGGCGCGCACGACGCCGGGGCCGGACACGCCCACGTTCACCACTTCGTCGGCCTCGCCGGAACCGTGGAAAGCGCCGGCCATGAAGGGGTTGTCCTCCACGGCGTTGCAGAACACGACGAGCTTGCCGGCGCCGATGCACTGGCGGTCGGCGGTGAGCTCGGCAGCGCGCTTGACGATACCGGCCATCTTGAAGGCGGCGTCCATGTTGATGCCGGCCCGCGTGCTGCCCACGTTCACGGAGGCGCAGACGCGGTCGGTAGCGGCGAGCGCGGTGGGGATGGAGTCCATGAGCTTGTGGTCGGCCCGGGTGGCGCCCTTGTGCACGAGCGCCGAGAAGCCGCCGACGAAATCGACGCCCACCTCCTTGCCGGCGCGGTCCATGGCCACGGCCACGGGCGTGAGGTCGTCGGCGGTCACCGCGGCGCAGATCTCCGCGATGGGGGTGACCGAGATGCGCTTATTCACGATGGGGATGCCGAACTCGCGCTCGAGCTGCTCGGCGGTGGGTACGAGCTTCTCGGCGGTCGAGGTCATGCGGTCGTAGACCTTCGAGGCCAGCTTGTCCACATCGGCGTCCACGCAGCCACGCAGGTTGATGCCCAACGTGATGGTGCGGATGTCCAAGTTCTGCTTGGACACCATGGCTAGGGTCTCGGCAACTTCGGCAGGGGTGATCTGCATGGCGGCTCCTCGCTCGCGACGGTCGGCAGGGCGCGCACTTCGCGCCCTGGTAATTGTTCCGGCTCAGTCTACCAAATCACGCCCGTTCCCGTCGCCGTACGGGCGTGGACGGGTCAGATTGTCTGTGACCATTCGCAATGTCAGGTTCGAAGAGGTCAGTCGTTGGTTTTTTGCCGCCGGAGCGTCTCTATTACACTGATCCGCACCAAGGGCAACCTATAAGTGCGCAATAGTTGCTGGTGCTCTGCCGCCTGCGTGCTAGGATGAATTCATCAAGGTGATTCTGAGAAGGCGAAAGGCGAGAAAGCGAGGCGGAAAATGGTGGTCATGGGGTTAGGGCTTCCCGAAGTTGTTATGGTACTGGCGGTTATCGTCATCAAGGTGATTCCCTATATCCTTTTCGCCGTTCTGGTTGCGCTTGTTGTGAGATATCTGAACGCGCGGCCCCGGCGAGATCGTGAGAGGAAGACCGCGCATTCGTTGGGCGAAGTGCTAGCGGAGGAGCGCCGACGCTGTGGCATGACGCAGGAGTTCGTGGCCCACGAGCTCGGAGTGAGTCGCCAGGCGGTTTCGAAATGGGAGAAGGGAACGAGCGATCCGTCCACCCACAACCTCATCGCCCTTGCCGAGCTGTACGGCGTCGATGCGGCCACCCTCATCAAGTCGGTCGAGCGCGACGGTAGCAAAGCGGCCAGCGCTGCCTCGGAGGGCTAGGCATCGGCGGCTAGTCGATTGCGCAGGTCGCGGTGCTGATCGCAGACGCAGAGAGCAGTCTTTATCGCGATCGCGATATTTTTCTTTTCCTCCTGTGCTATTATCGCGATCGCGATAATGATTGAAGGCAGGTGAGGACATGGCCATTCGAAGCGCGCGGGACTTTGGGGCGGCGATTCGCAATCGTCGCAAGCAGCTTGGATACACGCAAGGAGAACTTGCCGAGATGTGCGACGTAGGAATAATGTTTGTCTCTCAATTGGAGAACGGAAAGCCGACGGCCCAGCTGGACAAGGCGATTCGCGTTGCGAACATGGTCGGACTCGATATTGCGCTTCAAGAAAGGCGGTAGCCCATGCGCATGAAGGTGTGGGGCGAGATATCGGGCGAACGCCGTTCTCGGAAATTGCGACGGGCACCTCAAGAACCTCACTGTGCTTCGGGGCACCGACTGGTCGTCGTTTGCATTGGCGCCTGTGTACGACATCGCCTCGACGGTGGTATATGGGGGCCTCGACCGTCGTATGGCCATGCGCATCGGGTCGACCAACAAGATCGACGAGGTTGGCCGGGACGATTTTCTCGCTTTGGCGAAGGAGCTAGACGTTTCGCCGCGCATGGTGAGGCGGCTCATCGAGGAAGTTTGCGAAGGTGTTGGCGGGGCGGCGTCCGACGTGCTGCGCGATACGGAAGACGCTCTGGGCGCACCGCTTTCGAAGCTGCGAGATATCGAGGAGTTCGCGCGGTCGCAGATTGATCGGCTGGGCATAAAGGGCGCGTAACGAGGGCGAATCTCCTAAGACTCCTTTTCGCTCTGCTCGGCAGCTGCCTGCTCGGCCTCCGCAGCTTCGATGGCCCCTTCTTGGGCGGCGAGTTTCTCCAGCTCGGCGAGGAACTGGTCGGCCTCGGGGGCGTAGCTCAAATGCTCGGGGCGGGGAAGCGACCCGGCGGCGAAATCGCCCAGAGGGCCGCCGAAGCAGTCGTCCCAGTAGGCCTCGCCGAGCAGGTCGGCGGGAACGTCGGGCTCCAGCTCGATGAACGAGCATACCCAGCCCGGCACCGGCGTGAGGTTGAGCAGCAGCACAAGCGCCACGAGGGCGGCGAAGGTGGCGAGGATCTGCAGGTTCTGGCGACGGTGCACCAGGGTGGCCAGAGAGGCGGCGGAGCTTACGTCGGCAGTGTCGGTTGAAGGCGTATCGGTGCTCATGGGGCGCTCCTAGCGGCGGAAGAGGGAGAAGATGAAGTACAGGACGACGATGAAGATGCCGATGGTGCCTGCGAACAGGACGAGGAAGGGGATGACGCAGGCGATGGTCAGGAGCGTCAGCGTGACCATGGTGGGATGCTCGCGCCGCGCGACGGCGATGACGGCGAAGGAGAGGGCGGCCAGGCCGCAGTAGGCGATACCCCAGATGAGCTGGTCCTGCAGGAAGTACCAACCGGTCTCGCTGGCCAGGTCGGCCCAGGCGCCATAGCCCAGTCCCGAGGCGGTGACGATGGTGACGCCGGCCGCCGCGATGAGCGCCCCGCCCCAGAAAAACCCTTTGGAAAGGGCCGTGGCGGTGGCCTCGGGGTGCCGGCGCGCCCGGGTCTTCGCGATGAACGCGCTCGTGTCTCGGGCCACCGGGACGGGCCCTTCCTCGTTGCCGGTGATCCAGCAGGCGGCCTCGCCGCCGCCTTCCGCAATGCGGGCCGCCTCCTTGCGCAGGGCCGTGGCGCGCCGGCGCGTCTGCCCGCGGGTGCGCACGCCGCGGATGGCGAAGGCGGCGCTGGCGAACTTGGGGGCGAGCACGGTGGCGGCCGCCGCCAGAAAACCGAGGAGCGCCGCTCCGGTGAAGGTGGCCGTGGGCACGGCCGAGATGTCCCAGAGCGCGTCCGGGTACACCGAGCCTTCTCCCATGCCGGTAGGGGAGATGAGCACCGTGGCCGCTGTGATAAGCGGCTCGCCGGCATTCACGACGCCGCTCCGCCAGCTTCCGAAGGTGAAGCGGGGCGTGACGAAGCACACGAGAAGGACGAAGGCGACGGCCAGAATGAGCCGTCCGAAGAAGGCGGGTTTGGAAAGCCCGTCCACAGGGGCGTGCTTGCCCTCGGCATCGGCCAGCGCATCTATCTGGGAGGCGGCCTCCTCCAGAGCCGCGGTGGCATCCTCGGCAAGGGCGTCGCTGCGGGCACTGCGCAGATGCTTGCGGGCCCAGGCCACGGCGGCCTTATCGGCGGCGGAGGTTTCCATGAGCTCGGTGGCGAAGCCCCGGGGCACGGGGCGCCCGAACAGCTCGGCGGTGAAGTAGTCGGCGGCTGTGGCGGGCACCACCGTCTCGCTCTCGCGGATAATACCGAAGTGGTGGATGTGCGGGCTCCCCTCGGTGTGGGCGGCCATATCGTCGGCACGCTGAACCAAGCGCGCGCGGGCCTCGACGGTATCAGCCAGGGGTGCCGAGGTGTTCACGGTCGCGGAGCCCACGGCCCGGATAAGCCTATCGCCCGCGCCGGTGCGTCCGTGGTAGGCCTTCAGGTTCCGCTGCACCCAGAACGCCCAGCCGTCGCTTCCGTAGCGTGCGGCGAAGGAGCGCACGGCGCTTTTGTTGGCCGCCGTGGCCTCCAGTACCGCCAGCACGCGATCCACCTTCTCGCCCGCATTCGCGTCCTCGTGCTCGCGCAGCCACTTAAGTCCGGCGCGGGCCGGGCCCGAAAAGCCGGCCACGGCCACGATGCCCAGAAGGTCGCGCACCGCTTCCTCGTCGGCGATAAGGCGGTAGAAGCCGAGCGGCGTGGCCGAGGCTCGCGCAAACAGGGCATCTACGGCGGAGGCCCCGGGCACGACGGCCTCGCCCTTCCAGAAGACAGCGCCGCGCGCCGGGTCGATGAGCGTAAGCGCCCGGGAAAGCCCCAGATCCTCGTCGCCGTTCTCGTCCTCGGGCAGCGTGTCCGGATCGCGGTCGGTGATGTCGTTCAGGGCCACGGCCAGATCTGTCTCGCCGAGTTTGCGGAAGTAGTCTTCCAACCCGTGGGTGTACAGGTGGCGCTTGGCTTTCTCCCAATTATTCGCCAGCGCCGTGACCAGGGTGGCACGACTCTCGTAGACCTTGCCTTCGAACTGATAGCCCGCTGGCCCCGCCATGGCGGCGGCGTCCAGCGGGTCGCGGTAGCGAAACGCGTCCGGGTCGGCCAGCCAGCGCTGGATGTCCTCGTAACCGAGGCGCCCCTGGGGATGGGCGTAGGTGAGCCCGTAGATGAGCTGGCCCAGCGTCTCATGCTCGGGCGCGCGGGCCTCGAAGGCTACGGGACGGCCGCCGGCGAGCACCGCCGACAGGTCGTCGCCGTCGATGAGCGTCTGGTGCGGGTGACGGCCGCCGTTGTACAGCGTCCAGATGGTGTAGCCGAGCGCGTACCAGTCGTTCTCGCGCTGCACCACCGAGGAATGGGGCGAGTAGCCCGGCGTGCGGCGGTCCACCTTGGTGGCGCCGGTATCGCGGCCCTCTTCCAGCACCGAGGAGATGCCGAAGTCGCCGAGCACCACCTCGCCTTCTAGAAGATAGAGGTTCTTCGGCTTCACGTCGCGGTGCACAATGCCCTCGTCGTGCAGGTGCGCAAGCGCGCTGGCGGCCTGTGGAATGATCCTGTCGCGCAGCTCTTCGAAGGAGGCGCCGTCGCGGGTGAAGGCGTCGTCGCACAGGGGCATGACGACCACATCGTAGGTGGACTCGCCGAGCCCCGGCACCTCGTCGCTGATCTGGCCCGTGGCGTACAGGGGCATGAGGTGCGTCTCGCGGAAGTGCTCCTCACCGAGGGGGTGTTCGGCCATGAGGCGCCGCAGGTAGCCGAGCACGGCCCGGCGTGCGAGGCGGTCGCGCACGGCGTGGGGCTGGTAGGCGATCTTAGCGACGAAGGTGCGGCCCTCCTCATCGGTGGTGGCGACGACCGTGCCCTGGCCGCCGGCTCCGATGACGTCGGCGGTGTGCAGGGTGAAGGTGCGGTCTCCGTCGCCTTGGAAGGGAAGGTCGGCACCGGAGAGGACGGGGGCGGTGGAGTCGATGTCCACGAGCGTGGGAGCGGCGTCCACGATGGTGGGTGCCACGTCCTGCCGCGGCTCCCGCGAGATGTTCGGGCTAGCAGCCATCAGTGGCTCCGGCCCCCTCATCGGCCCTGCGGAACGTGACAGCGCCGGCGCTGGCGACGGCTTCTACGGCTTCGCCAGCTTCCACGTTTTCGTCGAAGATGAAGGTGGACAGCGGGTTCAGGTACGCATCCTCCACCAGGTTGCCGATGCCGCGGCCGCCGTTCTCGCGCACCTCGGGGGCTAGCGCGCGCTCGGCCAGAAGGTCGAGTGTGGCCTGGGCGGCGGCCACGGTGATGCCGCAGCGGTTCCGCACGTTTCCGTTGATCTTTCGGATCTGCGATTCCAGGATGAGGCGCGAGGCCTCAGGCGAGATGTAGTCGAACACGACGATGTTGTCGCCGATGCGGTTCAAGACCTCGGGCTTGAAGTGCGTGGCCATGGCCTGCTGGACCCGGGCGCAGATGACGTCGTAGGGCTCGCCGGGCTGCACGATGTTGCGGCGGCCGATGGTGCGCCCGTGCTCGTCGAGGAGCTCTTCGGAGATGCCGACGTTGCTCGTGAAGAAGATGAGGGTCTCGCCGAAGTACACCGTCTGGCCCTGGCCGTCGGTCATGCGGCCGTCCTCCAGGATTTGAAGGAACTTGTCCATGATGGAGGGATGGGCCTTCTCCACCTCGTCGAACAGGAGCACCGAGAAGGGGTTGGCGCGCACGGCGTTGGTGAGCTGGCCGCCGGCCTCGTAGCCCACGTAGCCCGGCGGGGCTCCGAAGAGCTTCTGGTCGGAGGCGTCGGCGGCGTACTCGGACATGTCGAAGCGCAGGTAGCTGCGCTCGTCGCCGAACAGAAGCTCGGTGACCGCCTTCACGATCTCCGTCTTGCCCGTGCCCGTGGGGCCGGCGAGGAAGAGCACGCCTTTGGGCTTGGTGCCCGATGAGTGCTGCATGCCGGAGAAGCCCAGCACCGAGCGCTTGAGCACCGAGACGATCTTGGCGATGGCGGGCTCTTGGCCCTTCACGCGGCGGCGCAGGGCGGCCGCGGGGGCGTCGCGCAGCTTGTCCATCATGGCGCTCCAGCGGTTCTCGCGGATGCCGTACTTGTAGAGGTCCACGAGCTCGATGACATGCTCCGGCGCCGTGCCGCCGCGGGCGTACAGACGCCGCAGCTCGTCCAGCTCGGTGAGCAGCATGCGGTCGGTGGTGTCGACGAGTTTCTCGCGAGGGCGGTCGAGCTCGGGCGCGGCAAGGTCGGGGAAGGCGATGTCGAGATAGGCCTCGCGGGCCGGGCGATCGGGGCTGGGCAGTGCGATGACGCGCACGTCGGGGTTGCCGCGCACAAGCCAGGAGGGCAGGTCGGTGGCCTTGTTGGCGACAAGGACGAGGGTGTTCACGTGCTCGCCATCCCCGCGAATGGCGTCTTTCGCGCCGAGGAGCAGGTTCATGAACACGGCGTTCTCCTCGGGAGTGAGGTCCTCCGGCGAGGAGGCGAGCCGGCTCGCGAAGTCGAACACGCAGGCGACGGAGCGGGGTTCTTCCTCTCCGAGCCGCCGCGAGAGGGCCGCGCGCACGAGCAGGGAGTCGTGGACGAGGCGGTTGGCGGCAAGGGGCTGCTGGCGGCTCGCCGGGTCGGCGCCGGGGTTCAAGGCCTCGGCCTCGGCGGTGAGGCGTTCCGCTTCGCGCTGGGCCGCCTGGGCGAGCGCGCGCACCTCGCTGGTGCCGAGGGGATCGTGCACGCCCCGCAGCGGATCCACGTAGAGGAACCGGTAGGGCCGTGTGCCGTCCGGCGCGGCGAACAGCTCCGGCAGGATGTGGGCGAGGGGAAGGAACTGGGTCTGCCCTTCGCAGTCCCACGGGTAGAGGTCGGACACGTTGCCCTCCAGCACGAAGAGCGGCTTGATGCCGATGAAGTTCTCCAGCTCGCGCTGCCAGGTAGGCATGTTCACGGGGCTACTCCTTCTCGCGGGTCGTTTGGGGCCGGCCGTGGATGCCGATGGATATCGCCCGGCCGTCGAACACCGCGTTCTGCACCGAGCGCGGTTTCTGCATCTCCTCATGATACAGGGTTTCCAGTGCCGGATTGAGCACGATGACCCGTTGGTTGGTGGAACCGCGCAGCGCGCAGACGCCGTCGTTTTCCGCCTCGACATAGGGCCCGTCGATGAGCACGTCGATGAGCGGCGCATCCTCCGGGTGCGCGCTGGGGGCGGCCCCGGCGCTTCCTTCGTTGGGAAGGCCGCCGCTGCTTGGTTGCGGGGAGGAGGGGAGGGGAAGCAGGCCTTTCGGTAATTTGGACATGACGGTGAGCTCCCCGAAGGTGTAGCCGGTGTAGATGAGGATGTCGTCGAAGGCGGAGCGGATAGCCGCGAGCACGGAGGCGAGGGCCGGCGCCTGTTCCAGCGGATCGCCGCCAGTGAAGGTGATGCGATGGGCACCGGTGCGCCCGGCAAGGTCGTTCAGAACGGCAGCGAGGCGCGCGGGCTCGATGGCGGCCTCGGGGCGCGTCTCCCACAGCTCGGGATTGGCGCAGCCGGGGCATCGCTTCGTGCAGCCACAGGTCCACACGACGACGCGCTCGCCGGGACCTAAGGTGGTGACGGGGAAGTAGATGCGGTCGACGAACATGGCGGCCTACCGGCCGGACATGGCCCGCGCCGCGACGCGCGCGATCTGCCGGGCATCCAGCGGATCCTTGCAGAACGTGCAGGCGGCAACGCGACCTTCGGGGCCTTCCACGGCATATTCGGTCCCGCACACGGGACATCGCACGGACCAGGCAGTTTCGGCGGGAGCGTCCTGCGCGTCCGATTCCACGGCGGCCCCGTCCGCCACAGCCGCCTGGGTGCCCACCTGCACGCGGAACACCATGTCGGCCAGCTTCAGCATCTCGCCGCCGAACAGCGGTTGGGGCGCGCCGCAGCGCAGATCCGACCAGACGCCACCACGCTCCACGGCCGACGCGTTGCGGCCCGTGTGCTCGATGGTCCAGCGCCCTTCGCTGTCGACGGCCACCACGGCATGGACGCCGGACACCCTCGGCGAGAAGAGGTCGGGCGAGAAGTCGCCGGCGCGCCCAAGGATGCCGCCTGGGGCCGGTATGCGGACGACCTCCCCGCTCCGCACGTCTTCCAAAAGCAGGGTATCACCTGCGCTTTCGTGCGACAAAGCGCCTCCGCAAGCGGCGCAGCGCATCGCATCGTCGGGGTTGGCGAAGCCGCAGGAGCACAGGCGCATGCTATCTCATCTCCCTTGTCGCGTTGCCGCTGCGCCTGCGCTTCCGCGCTTCGCGCCTCGCCGCCGCATCTTCTCCGTAGGGGCTGACCTCGGTCAGCCCTGGCCCGCGAGATTCGTTGGAGGCGCGGATTCCGTCGCGCTCCGCCATTCCCGCCCGCGCCTCGACGTCTGCGACGGCTCGCATCTCGCGGCAGAAGGCGGTATCGGGTGCGGCCTTGTAGCGCACAGTGTTGGTGATGCCGAAGGCGGCCAGATCCTCCGCGATCTCGTCGTAGACGGCGCAGAAGTCGTGCTGGTCGGCGAGGAGTCGCTCGGTGCGCGCCCCGCCAGGAGCCGCCTCCATGGTCACGACCTCGCCGTCTTCCACTGCCTCGATGCCGCCAGGCAGCCCTGCCACCTGCAGCATGAGGTCGCCCGCATCCGACACGAAGGCGTGCAGCCCCTCGGTGGCGTCTTCTCGGCCGAAGAGCCGATGGGTGCCCATGAGGTCGCGCCCCATAGTGACCGAGCGGGCGATGGTGTAGCCGTGGCGTGCCATAACGGCGTCGATGCAGGCCTTCAGGTAGGCGTTGCGATCGACTTGAAGCTGGAGGGCCCGCAGCGTCTCCAGGCGGCCGACGGCCTCCTCCAAGGTAGCGAAGGTGCCGAACGCTTCCGCGAAGGGGACGCTCTGGGCGCGCAGGTCGGCCTCGGCGTCCTCGATGAGGGCGATAAGATCGGCCATGGCTGCGGCGTTCGATTCCATGGTGGGGAGCAGAAGCGCCAGCTGCGCGGCGGCCTGCGGGCCCAGCTCGCGCGTCGTTTCCAGGAGCAGGGCGCGATCGGCAGGCAGGGTGCAGGGGGAGGCGATGAGCGCGAGCGCCCGACGGGCGACCTCTTGCACATGGTTGCGGGCGATCAATGTCCCGCTTTCGTCCACAGCAGCGGGCGAGGGGCGACCGAGGTTGCCCCCTACGGGCTCAACCTGCATGGCCGTCCCCTCTGCAGCAGCCTTCTCCATAGGGGCGGATCTTGATCCGCCCTGGGCTTCGACGGCCGATGATTCCGACGGCAGACAATGCTCATCGGCCATGAAAGAGCGGGCGGCCTCCACAGCGGCCGCTGTGGCGCTCTCTTTGGCGGCCTTGGCCAGCACGGCGGTGAAGTCGCGTGCTTCGGACGCGGCTGCGGCTTGGGCGCGGGCTCGCTGGATGCGTTCGGCCAGGGGGTGCGCCTCGCGCTCGAAGGCATCAGCGATGGCTACGGCTCGCGACGAGCAGCGCTCGGTCCGGGCGACGGATTCCGCCATGGCCGTTGCCGGCGTAAAAGCGCATTCCGCTGTCAGCTGCGCGAGGGCCGCCTCGGCGAGCTGCCGCAGGGAGGCAGCGGCTTCCTCGGCTTCGGCACAACCTTCGGCCTCGTCCAGAAGCTCGTTCAGGAGCGCCGCGATGCGCCGCCGCGCCCGGGCCCGACTGTGATCCACGTCGGAGCGCAGCGCCTCAAGCTGCGCCCGGATCATCCGCTCGATTTCCAATTGACTCGTCTTCGGCCCGCTCATGGATGTGCCCCTTTGCCCAAATTCTCTCTTCGGGCCATTATAGAGCCATCAGAAAGAATCGCGCGGGAAGATGGGAGACGGTATGAGCGAGGATGAAGCTGTGAAATTGACGACGGCGGGCTATACCGCTGACGACTACGACGGGGATGCCCATGTGCCAGCCGAGGAGGCGCTGCGGCGGCTTGTGGAGGGCAACCGCATCTACGTGGAGGCGCTCGACCATGAGCGCGATCTGTCCCAGGAGCGCATTGCCGACCTGTTCGAGAACGGTCAGCGCCCCTTCGCCTGCGTCATCACGTGCGCCGACTCGCGGGTGGTGCCCGAGCACGTCTTCATGACCGGGTTGGGCGAGCTGTTCGTCATCCGCGTGGCGGGCAATGTGGTGGGGCCCATCGAACTGGCCAGCGCCGTGTATGCCTGCGAACACTTGCACACCCGTCTTCTGCTGGTGCTGGGGCACACCCACTGCGGCGCCATCAAGGCGGCCCTCGATGGGGAAGCGGGGCCGGTGGCCGCCATCACCGAGCGCATCGTCGCGGCCCTGGGCGACGTGCGCGACCCCTACGAGGCCAGCGTGGCGAACGCCCGGGCCGCGGCAGCCGAGCTGGCCGCCTCGCCGGAGCTGGCGCGCCTTGCCGCCGAGCACGACCTGGACATCCGCGTCGCCATCTACCACACCCACTGCGGCGTCGTCGACTTTCTGCAGCGCGGCTCTGAGATCCTGACGTTTGACGGGGAGATTCCGCTCTTGAAATGATTATCGTAATAACTTGCGATAAAGTGATTGAGGGGATACACTTGCACGTGATGATTCGCGAAATGTAGGGGCGGCGTTGGAAGGCAGGGGAGAATGTTGTTCAGCGAACTTGCCGTAGCCTACTTGTTTTTCGGGGGAGCGGGGGCTGGCACCTGTGCTGTTATGGGCGTATTGGAATGCGCCAATTTAGGACGCTACGGTACGAGAGCGACCTATCGCACTACAAAGAAATCGCAGCCCCGTTTGATTCGGTGGGTGCGAAGAAACTTGCGAGTGCCCCATGAGCTGTTATCCCGCGGCTGGGTGCTCTGCCTGGTGCTGCTGGCGGTGGGATCGCTTTGCCTCATGGCCGATGCCGGCCGTCCCGAGCGGGTGCTCTCTCTGTGGCTGGCCCCTCGCTTCACGGTCGTGACGGTGGGTGCGTGGGCACTTTTGGCCTCGGGCGCTTTGGCGACTTTCTTCGCTCTTGCCTCGAATGGTATTGGCGCGCGATTGCCTCTCTTCGTAGTGCTCGTCGCCTCCGTTGCCGCTGTGATCGCAGGAGTTATCACAGCGGTCTACACGGGAGTGCTCCTCATGCAGCTGCCCTCGGTTGTCGCCTTTGGGTCGTGGCTTGTGCCGGCACTCTTTTGTCTCTCGTCGCTGTCATGCGGGGTGGCCGTGGCCTTCGGCGTTGCGTCTTTCGTTGATTCTCGCGTGCCGTTCGGTTCAGCGCTGCGATGCTTAAGCCACATGGACCGTGCGATAATCATCGCAGAGGCAGTGGCTCTGGCCCTCTTTGCGACGTTTTTGCTGACTGATATCCGAACAGAGGTGGGGGGCCGCGCCCTTCTGACGGGTGATGAGGCGATTATGTTTTGGGTGGTGCTCGTGCTAGCCGGTTTGGTCGCGCCCTTTATCTTGGAGTGTCGTTACCCTGGAGGAGATCGGCGCACAAAGGGCCTCTGGATTGCCGTCTGTGTGCTCCTTGGCGGGGCGGCCCTGAGGGTCTGCGTGACAGGGCTCGCCTCTTTCGACGTTTCCCAGAACCCCGAGCTCGCGATGCGTATGGCGTTCGCGGTAGCTGGAGGCTGAGCTGTGCCGTCGCAGCGGGAACGCTGGAATACGATGAACAATAAGGCAACTTGCTAAGCAAGATGAGAGGAAGGATCGACCGATGACGAAAAGCGCAAGGGGTCGCAAAGCGCGCCGCACTGAATGGGAAGCTGCGCCGGGCCCGTGGAGCGACAGCGAAGCGGAAATGCTGGCGGCAACCTCCTATGTGCCCAAGAAATCGTCGCGCAACGGCGCTCTCGTATTCAGCGTCGCCGTGTTCGTGGCCGCGGCCGCTGCGGCGCTTGTCTGCGATCTTCTTTTGGAGGGGCGCATCTCGCTCGTGGGCATTCTTGCGGCTCTGCTCGCGGCACTTGCGGCCTCTTCTTCGTTGCATATTGCTCTGGGGTGGGAAAAGGTGGTCGTGCTGCGGCTCGGCAAGTTGAACCGCGTGGTGGGACCTGGTTTCTATGCCACCATTCCCATTTTGGAGCATGGGACCATTCGCGTCGATCAGCGCATTATCGCCACCCCCTTCCGTGCTGAGCGTACGTTGACGGCCGATCTTGTGCCTGTGAACATCGACGCGGTGCTGTTCTGGGTGGTGTGGGATGCGGAAAAGGCTTGCGTGGAAGTGGAGGACTATTACGCGGCCATATCGTATCTTGCTCAGACGTCGCTGCGCGAGGCAGTGGGGCGCTCAACGGTGGGGGAGGTGGCCTTGCGTCGCGATCAGCTGGATGAGGAGATCAAGGCCGATATCGAGAAAGAGGCCTCGGGGTGGGGCGTTGACATCATCTCCGTAAAGGTCCGCGACATCGTGATCCCGGCGGAGCTGCAAAACGTCATGTCCTTGGAGGCTCAGGCCGACCGCGAACGCAATGCTCGCATGACGGTGGCGAGTGTCGAAGCCGATTTGGCGGAGATGCTTTCTGAGGCTGCCCGCATCTACGGGGATGAGGACGCGGCCCTGAAGCTGCGTACCATGCTCATGCAATACGAGACGGTGAAGGGATCCGGTAGCGCTGTTGTCACGGTGCCCACGGCCGTAAGCGATGGTTTTGCTGAAGGCGTCCAACGCGAGGGGCGAGGACTCTGATAGGATATAAGTACCGTTTCGCGAGAAAGAAGCATCATGGGCGTCCTTGAATCCTTCGCCATCGACCACAACTCCGGCCTGCCGGTGTGGATACAGATCAAGAACCGCATCGCCTATCTTATTGGCTCGGGAGCCTTTGTCCCCGGCGATAGGCTTCCTACGGTGCGCGCCTTGGCGGTGGATCTGGATATCAGCTACAACACGGTGAATCGCGCCTATATGGATTTGGAACGCGAGGGCTACATTTCTACTCGCAAGGGGCGGGGCACTTTCGTGGCCGAGCGCCACGATTTGGGTGCTCATACGGCTTCAGATTCTCCCATCGAGCTAGTAATCGACGACATGATCCGCGTATGTTCGAACGCAGGGCTCGCCGATGACGACATTGTCGCCATGGTACAGGCTCGCCTTGCTCACCGGGAGTTCATGCGATAGGCCCCATTTGCCTTCAGGGGCCAGGGCGCGGAACGGCGCGTCAACGTGCGCAGGAAACATGCCTGGGCAAAGAGGGACAAGTCAAGTCTTTATTGTCGCAAGATATTGTGATAATGTGACACTGTGACGTTAAGACGACTACATCGAGCTTTCGTATCGATGCTATCCAGGGGGAAAGATGGCGGTCGGGAAGGAAACCGAAAAGGGAGCGGGCGACGAGGGGCGCCGTTCGGCCCTCGCTCTGTACGAGGACATCGAGGCCGAGCACATGGCCGCCCTGGAGGCGACTGGCATAGCGTTCGCCCCGTACGATAGCGAACGACCTGAACGCGAGGGACTGCTTCGCCAGTTGCGCGAGCGGGGGGCTCGCATCCGCAATGGAGGAGCGAGTGTGGCCATCGGCCCCATGAGCGTTGCCTGCGAGGCGTGCACCGGCTCCTGCGTGAGCCGCAGTTTTGCCTTGACGAACAACTGCCATCGCGACTGTTTCTTCTGCTTCAACCCCAATCAGGAGGATTTTGCCTACTGGTGCGAGCGACCTTTTCCATGGCGTCGCCAGCTGGACGATTTGGCTGCAGAGCCCGGCTCCCCGGCCTGCATTGCGCTTACTGGCGGTGAGCCTCTTTTGATGGCAGACGAGGCTGTGGCTTTCTTCTCCCGTGCCTCCGAGCTGTTTCCCGCGGCTCATCTGCGCCTGTACACGTCCGGGGACCTGCTGAGCCGCGAGCTGATCGATCGTCTCGTGCGGGCGGGCCTTCATGAGATTCGATTCTCTGTCAAGCAGGATGACAAGCCGGAGCTTTTGGAAAAGGTGCTGGAACGTATGGCTTGGGCGCGCGAGCAAGTGCCCACGGTCATGGTGGAGATGCCCGTCATTCCGGGAACCGACTCGTTCATGAAAGAGCTTTTGGCGAAGCTCGATGCCCTAGGCGTTGACGGCGTTAATTTGCTGGAGTTTGCCTATGCCATGTGGAACTGGCCCGTGTTTGAGTCCTTGGGCCTTACGCTGCGCAACCCTCCCCAGCAGGTGATGTTCGACTACACCTATGCGGGTGCTTTGGCGGTGCAGGACAGCGAGGAGGACTGCTTGCGTCTGATGCTGTGGGCGCGCGAGCAAGGCTTGGGACTGGCGCTGCATTATTGCTCATTGGAGAACAAGCATCGAGCTCAAGTGCGAAACATGAACGAGCCCTTCGCCGACATTCACGCCTGCTATGCCTTCGACTACGACGACTTCTTCCTAAAGACCGCGCTGGCTTTCGACGGCGATCGCGATCTGGTGAGACGAGCCCTAGAGAGGGAGGGCTGCCGCCAGGTTCTCGAAGACGCCGAAGGGGGGTCGTTGGCCTTTCATCCTCGCTGGCTCTCCGTTGCTCGTCGTGCTGTGCCGGAACCCGGGCGGCTGTGCGTGTCTTTCAACGTCGCGGTGGACGAGGGGCGTTCCCTGCGGGAGCTGAAAGTGGTACCCGCAGGCGAACTTTCTGTGCAGCTTACCGACAGTACAGGATCTGCCGATGCGTGTGAGCCTTGCCTCCAGGGGTTTGAAAAGAGCTGGAATCGCTAAACAGAGAAAATAGGCTCAAATTTATTGTCACAATGTATTGCGACAAAGTAACAAAGGGTTTATACTGCGCACTGAGAGCGGGGAGGGGCCGACCCCGCGCGAGGGCGGGCGCTCATGCATGGCGCCCGAATGGAGAGCGGAGAGATTCCGCTGCATTTGGAGATAGGAGGAGAAATGTCGGAACTGAACGTACCGGTCAAAGGCATTTCGCGCCGAAGCTTTCTCAAAACTACAGCTGCTGTAGCCGGAGCCGCTGCAGTGAGCGGAGCCACGATGACGGCTCTTGCTGCAACCGATGAGGAGACTGCGGGCGACGAGGAACATGAGGTCGTTTGCGTCTGCGGTTGCAACTGCCAAGGCAATTGTTCGATGGTTGCCACGGTTCGCGAAGGCAAAATGGTAAACATACGATCTAATGAGGATCTTCCGTATCCCGCTTACGAGCGAATCTGTATGCGTGGTTTTAGCCATGCGAACCGCATGTACGACTTCAACCGCGTGCTGTATCCCATGAAGCGGAAGACGTGGAGCTTGGAAGAGCCCCATGTCGAGAACCGCGGCACCGACGAGTGGGAGCGCCTGTCGTGGGACGAGGCGGCTAAGCTTGTTGCTGATACCCTGACCTATAATACGGAAAATTTCGGGCCGCGTTCTAACTGCGTGCTCGTGTCCGCAGGCAATTCCTTCGCCGCCTATGGTGGTCTCTCGGCAGGAATCGGGTTTGTCAACGCTTTTGGATTCCAGGGCATGGATGTGTGCCTTGACTACGGCGATCTGGTCGGCATCGGTGAGGTGACAGGCAGCGGCTGGGATTTCAACCAGCGCAATATGGCTGGCGACTACCGCTATGCCAAGACGATTCTGATTTGGGACACGAATCCTCCCAACTCGCAGCCACACAGCTGGCACTTCTGCATGGAAGCCAAGGACGCTGGCGCCAACTTGGTCGTTATCGACCCTACTTACACCATTGCGGCTCAGCAGGCCACCAAGTGGGTGCCCATCAAGCCTGGTACCGATCCGGCTCTCGGCATGGCCATGCTCAACGCCATCATCGAAAATGAGTGGTACGACCTGGACTTCATGCGCGAGAAGACCTGCGCTCCCCTGCTCGTGCGCGAGGATAACGGTCATTTCCTTCGCGTAACGGATTTTGGAGATGCGGGCCCGATCGAGCTGCCTGAGTATCCGTTCTACGGCATGCTTCTGCTCCAGGGCGTGAAGGCGGGCAAAGTGCCTACGCCAGAAGAAGCGGCTGACTATGTCGTGTGGGATAGCGATAAAAACGCCTGGGGTCTCATCAACGAGGTGGCAAACCCCGCTATGGAGGGTAGCTTCGAGGTCAACGGGGTGAAAGTCACTACGGCTTGGTCGCTGTTCAAGGAGCATATGGCTTCTTGTACGCCGGAATGGGCCGAAGGATTAACCGAGGTGCCGGTTGAGACCATCGTGGAACTTGCCCGCATGTATGCCCAAGATACGCCTTCAACCATCTACGCAGGTTATCATCTGTACGATAACTGCGAGGAAATGGGTATGACCTGGGCCTGTCTCGCTGCCCTAACGGGTAATATCGGAAAACGAGGGGCGTCGGTGGGCCACCTTGGAAAGAACAAGCCTGCTTTAAACCAGGCGGGTCTGCTGTTTCCTGCTGGTCTTGCGGGACTGAACGACGAGCTCCCTTGGCTTCACTTGCCCGAGGTACTCGAAACGGGAAAGTTGAAGGGGGAAGATTTTCCGATTCGCCTTCTGTATAACGTAGGCGCAAATCCAGTCGGAAGCTATGCGGCCCAAAAGAAGACCATCGAAGAGGTGCTCCCTCAGATTCCCTGCATCGTAACCAACGATATGGAATTCTCCGAGACCTGCGAATACAGCGATATCGTTCTGCCCTGCGCCCATTATTTTGAATATGATTGGATTCAGGCCTGTTCCCATACACCCTTTGTTTATATGGCAAATAAGGTAGCCGATCCTATCGGCGAGGCTAAAGAGGATGTCGAGATATTCCGAGCCATCTCTCAATACATGGACAACGACGCAGCAAAGGCGTTCTACGCCAAGTCAAATGAGGAAATGATGCGCGTGGTGGTGGACACCGAGGCCGGTGAGCCTTTGGGCATCAACTTCGACAACCTCAAGGAAAAGGGCGTGCTGGCCGACCGAGACGAGAACTGGATTCACTGGGAGGAGCAGCGCTGGCCTACCCTCTCGGGCCGTTTGGAATTCTACGTCGAGAACCCCGGGGCACGCATCAACATCGGCAAGCCCATCGACAAGGACTTTTACCATATGCCCACCTACCATACGCCCTTCGAGGCCTACGATGAGAGCGAGCAGCACGACAAATATCCCCTGTACCATTATTGCGAGCGCACAAGATGGCACTTGCATACCCAGTACAACCATGCTCCTGTGCTGCGCGAGCTTGATCCGGAGCCCTATTTGCGCATGAACCCCGTTGATGCCGAAGCGCGCGGCATCGCTGAGGGCGACTACGTCGAGGCCTACAACGATCGGGGCCACTGCGTGTGCAAGGCGAAATTCGATATGGGCGTCAGGCCGGGCATGGTCTCCTCGCCCAAGGGATGGCACCGGGGAGCCTATGTGGCGGGCAGCTATCAAGAGCTGACCTGCGACCATTTGAATCTGCTTCATATGAACACGTCGTTCGACGACACGCTCGTCGAAGTGCGCAAGTACGAGGGAGAGGTGAGATAAATGACCCGTTATGGAATGGTGATCGACACTAAGAAGTGCATTGGCTGCCACGTATGTGCCATGGCGTGCAAAACGGAGAACAACTTGCCCAACGATGTATGGTGGAACCGCATCTTCACCGATAACGGTGGCGAGATGGGGTTCGACATGGTGGGCGGCTCGTATCCTGACAATTTGCAGTTCGGCTATATCCCCGTCGCCTGCCAGCATTGCGAGAACCCCGCCTGCGTGAAGGTATGCCCGGTGGGAGCGACCTACAAGGATCCCGAAACGGGAGTGGTGCGCCAGGATTACGACAAGTGCATCGGCTGCCGCATGTGCATGAGTGCTTGCCCTTACAACGGTGTGCGTTCTTTCAACTGGGAAGAGCCCGTATTCCACATGGACTATGCCATGGGCAGCAAGGATGCGCCCGAACATCAGCAGCACGTCGTGGAGAAGTGCACGTTCTGCTACCACCGCACGTCTCAAGGCATTGAGCCGGCTTGCATGCACCTTTGCGTGGGTCGAGCACGTTTTTGGGGCGACTTAGATGACCCGACTTCTGAGGTAAGCCGTCTTCTTGCGGAACGGTCGCACAAGCGGCTCTTGGAAGATCGTGGCACGGAGCCTTCAACTTACTATCTCGTCTAGCAGAGGGGAGTGACATTATGTCCGAGTATATGCAGGGTGGAGCCCTTGCCAGCGATGACCTCGATTTCTCAGCGTCCAGCGATCGAGGGCGTGCTAGTGAGCACGCGTCGACGGCCGTCAAGAGTCCTGCTCTCAATGTTGCCATCGGCGTGAGCGCCGTGGTGATGGTGGTCGGCTTGGTGCTGTGGTTTATGCAGCTGTCGGGCGGCATGGTGCAGACCGCCATGCGCAACCTCGACAGCTGGGGCCTCTACATCACGGGCTTCATGTTTTTCGTGGGCCTGTCGGCCGGCGGTCTTATCATCTCGTCGGTGCCCAAGGCCCTCGGCATCCGCGGCTTCGGCGGTATCTCGAAAGTGGCGGTGTTCTCATCCATCGCCTGCACGGTGGTCGCCATCGGTCTTGTAGTGGTGGATATGGGCCAGCCCTTCCGCGTGTGGGAGCTGTTCGTTTACTCCAATCTGGGCAGCCCGCTTATGTGGGATATCATTGTCCTTTCCACCTACCTCATCCTGTCGTGCGTATACCTGTGGGCCCAGATTCAGGCCGAGCGCGGCAAGGTCAGCGCTGTGGCCTTGCGCGTCATCTCGGTGATCGCTCTCGTTACCGCCGTGCTCGTCCATTCGGTAACTGCCTGGATCTTCAGTCTTCAGCAGGGGCACGAGATGTGGCATACGGCCCTTCTGGCTCCTTGGTTCGTGTCCTCCGCTCTGGTGTGTGGTACGGCGCTCGTGATGGCTGTTGTCATTGGATTGCGCCGTGCCGGTTACCTCAACGTGGAGCAAGACAACATCGTGCGTCTCGCCAAGCTGCTCGGAGCCTTTGTGCTGGTGGATTTGTACTTCTTTGGCTGTGATCTGCTTACCGAAGGGTTCCCGGGTGGCGCAGGGGCAGAGGTAGTGGCCATGCTGACCCAAGGTCCTCTGGCCCCCTACTTCTGGTTCGAGATCATCGGCTGTGTCGCGTGCGCCGTCATCTGCCTGACTCCTGCCCTGCGTCGCAACGGTCTTCTGGTGACGGCTTCGTTGCTGGCCATCGCCGGCATCTTCTGCAAGCGCGTTCAGCTGCTGGTGGGCGGATTCCAAATCACTAACCTGGCCGACATGGCACCTGCAGTGAATTCCATGAGCATCACCTACGCCGATGGCACGCTTGCCGATGCCTATGCGAACCTCGTCTACTGGCCGACGCCGCTGGAGGCGGGCGTGACGCTGGGCGTCGTGGCCCTTGGGTTCCTCGTGTTCTTCTTGGGGCTCAAGTTTCTCCCGTTGCGTCCCTCCGAGAAGTAGTCAGTTGCGCGGACGCGAGCCGAGCTCTCCAATCAGCCCTGCGTCTTTCTGACATGCGGGCCGCCTGCCGCAGGGCGGGCGGCCCTTCTCTTTCGGAGGAGGAAGGAGTCCTATGAAAAAGATCGCCGTGACGGCGGCGGTGTTTCTGCTGGCCGCAGTCTGTTCGGTCGGTGCTGTGATGCTTGTTCAGCCTGAGGCGTTGAGTGTGCGACCCATTACGGAGACTTCGCCCTGTCCTGTGGTGGGATGCGCTTCAGGAAGCTGCCACGGTTTCGACGACGTGCCCGAGCCGGATGGCGTGCACGAGATGACGTGCCCGGAAGCTTCCTGCGCATCGGTGGAGTGCCATGGTTGGGAAACTCTCGGCTCGCGCTACCACCAGGCATCGGATGCGAGCTTGAACCTGTGGATACTTATGCCGGTGGCCCTTGTGGTGGCGCTTGTCGGCATCGTGCGGAAGGTGGGACGCTCATGAGAGTGCTAGTTGTTGATGCGCTGGCGCTGGTTTTGTATATCGTGGTGTCGCTGCCTGCGATGACGGGCGTTGGCGCGCACGAGTGGCTGGGGCTTGGTATCGGGTTGGTCCTGCTTGTGCACGGGGCCCAGCATGTTGATTTTGCCGGCCACCTTTTGACGAGTCGGGGCGCCTGGCGAGCAAAGGGACGAATTTTGCTCGATGCTGCGCTGGTGCTTTCCGTTGCAGTTGTTGTCCTGTCGGGTCTCATGGAATCGGGAACAGTTCTGCCTGCCTTTGGCTTTTATGCCGAGGGCTATTATTTTTTGGGGGCCGCTGCATGCTGCTTCCGCCAAGGTGCTTCTCGCGCTTCTTGTTGTGCATGGGGCGCTCAATCTCGGCTCGGCGTGGCGTCTGGCCCAACGCGCCCGTGCGAAGGAAGATGAATGAACTTTCGGCAGCTATTTGACGGTTGCCTTTGATCTTGCAAAAAAGAGCGGCCCGGGCGAGTGTCCGGGCCGCTCGGCGTTTCTGGTGCGGATTCGTGCCTACTCCACGTCCACGACGTCGTCGGTGGTGAGGGCGTCGGCCATGAGGTCGCGGTACTCGGCGGGGGAGGCGGCGTTGGTGGCGGCGCCCAGTTCGGTATCGCTTGCCTGGGGCTCGGGGATTTCCGCGGAGGTGTCGGTTGGATCAAGCCCTGCGTCTACCCGGCGCATCATGTCCTGCCACTCGGCGTACTGGGTGCCCACGTAGCTGATGCCGTCCTGGTTCAGGGTGTAGCTGGGGCAGGCGGCCGAGTACATGGTGAGTCCCTTGTCCTTGAAGGTGAGCGCGAGGGACACCAGATCGGTCACGGAGTAGTCGGTGGTCACGCAGCGGGCGAGGGACTCCACGGTGCCGGGAATCTCAGTGGGCGAGGCCGCCAGCACCTTCTCCACGATGGCCTCGATGATCATGCGCTGGGCCTGGGCGCGGGAGAAGTCGCCGCCGGACACGGCGTGGCGCTCGCGGGCGAAGGCCAGGGCCTGGTCGCCGTCGAGGGTCTGCTCGCCGGCCTCAAGGGAGATGCCGCTCGTGTCGGAATAGAAGCTCTCGGGCACGTTCACCTGAATACCGCCGAGTTCGTTCACAACGTCCTTCAGCTCCTCGAAGTGCACCTCCACGTAGTGGGTGATGGGCACGCCGGCGAAGGTGGAGAGCGTTTTCACGGCCTCGGACGGGCCGCCGAAGGCATAGGCGGCGTTGATCTTCTGGGTGCCGTGACCCTCGATATTGATCATGGTGTCGCGGGGCACCGAGATGAGATCGACCACGCCCTTGTCGGGATCGATGCGGGCGAGCATGGTCACGTCCGAGCGGCTGGCTGTCTCGCCCTTGCGGGCGTCGCTGCCGAAGATGCCCACGTAATAGGAGCCGTCGGCCTTGGCCGGGGCCAGCTGCTCGCCGAGCTCCTTGAACTCGGCGTCATCGAGGCCGCCCTGGATGGTGGCGTTGATGCCGTTCAGGTAGAGCGCGAGTGCGCCTCCGGCGCCGGCGAGGACGACGACGAGGGCCGCCGCGATGCCGAGTGCGATCTTCTTGCCGCGGGACTTCTTGCGGGCCGCCTTGGCGCGGGCAAGGCTGTCGGTGGCAGCGAAGCTTTGGGAGCCGCCCGCGGCGGAAACGGGGCTTGCGGTCGGCGCGAAGCCGGTGCCCTCGAAGGAGGAGCGCGCGCGGGAGGCGCGGGGCGTGCGCGAGGCGTCCGCCTGGGCGCTGCGAGAACGGGCGGCCTGGGCGCTCCGGGTGCTGCGGCCGGCGCTCGTTACGGGGGCGGAGTGGGAACCGCGGCGTCCCTGCGTGGAGCCGAGGGGTGCCGAGTGGGCGCCCCGGCGCGAGGTGCCGGAGTTGAGCGGAGCGGAATGCTTGCCAGGTCTGTTTGCCATAGGGTTCGGCGCGCAGGCGCCTGCCTCCTCGATAAACGCGGTGGTACGAATGCGAAACCCCAAGATACCAGGAAAAGAGCAACTGCGGGCCGCCTTCGACAAGAAAACAGGCTTTTGGAAGGGTGGTGGAAGGGGAAGGAAGGGGTTGCCGAAAAGGGCGGCGCTCTCTATAATGCGAGCTATTGAACAGAGTGTCCATTTTTGGCCGTTCTGTCGAAATCCGACCGCTGTATCGCAACCGAACGAAGGAGACCGTCATAGCCACGGCAACCTGCGCGCCGGCCGCCCCCTGCGAGGATCGGCGCATCGCGAAATCGAGGCGGGCCCTGCGCGGCGCCCTCATCGAGCTCATGGAGGAGCGCGGCTACGATGCGCTCACCGTGAACGATCTGTGCGAGCGGGCCGATACGTCCCGTGGCACCTTCTACAACCACTTCCGCGACAAGGACGGGCTGCTCGCCGTGCTGGAGGACGAGGTCATGGCCGACCTCGATGCCCTGCAGGGACGCATGCAGTCCATCACCTTGGCGGATATGCTGGCCTTCCGCGCGACGGGCCGGCCGCTGCCGTTTCTCGTGGAGCTCTTCGACTACCTGCGCGAGCAGAGCGATTTTTTGCACGCGGTGCTCGGCCCCGGGGGCGATGTGCGCTTCGGGCCGCGGCTGCGCGAGGCGGTCTGCGAGAACCTGGTGCAGAACATCCTGCATGAGAAGTATCGCGACAACCCTACGGTTTTCGTGGAGTACTATGTGGCCTTCTACGCCGCCGCCTACCTGGGCATCATCGCCCACTGGATCGAGCGCGGCTGCCCCGAATCCTCTGAGACCATGGCGCGCATCGCCATGCGCCTTCTGTTCATCAAACCCGGCGAATCCATCGAGCTGTAAGTTGGGAGAAAGTCCGATGAAGAAAAACACCAAGAACAGCAAGTACACTGAGATCATCACCGAGGCCTCAACCTCGGCGAAAGAGCTGGCATCTGCGGCGTGCGCCTCTTGCGCGCCGCGGGTGACCACGGTGGAGACGGCCCAGACTTCCGCCGAGGCCAGCGCCGCTGCGGAGGCGTGCCCCTTCCATATCGGCATCGACGTGGGATCGACCACGGTGAAGCTGGCGGTGCTGAACAACGACAACGAAATCCTGTGGGCGGTGTACCGCCGCCATCACGCCGACGTGCGCGCCACCATCGTGGAGGTGCTGCGCGAGGCCGCCGCGGCCTATCCGGACGAGACCATGACCATCGCCATCACCGGATCGGGCGGCCTGCTTCTGTCCCAGTGGCTCGATGTCACTTTCGTGCAGGAGGTCATCGCGTCGAAGACGGCGGTGGAGACCTTCATCCCCAAAACCGACGTCGCCATCGAGTTGGGCGGCGAGGACGCGAAGATCATCTACTTCGACAACGGTATCGAGCAGCGCATGAACGGCACCTGCGCCGGCGGCACGGGCGCCTTCATCGACCAGATGGCGGCCCTTCTGGACACGGATGCCGGCGGCCTGAACGAGCTGGCGGCCGATCATGAGACCATCTACCCCATCGCGAGCCGCTGCGGCGTGTTCGCCAAGACCGATGTTCAGCCGCTTCTGAACGAGGGCGCGCGCAAGGAGGACATCGCCGCCTCCATCTTCCAGTCGGTGGTGACTCAGACCATCTCCGGTCTCGCCTGCGGCCGGCCCATCCGGGGGCATGTGGCCTTCCTCGGCGGCCCCTTGCAGTACCTGCCCGAACTGCGCAAGCGCTTCTACGAAACCTTGGAATTGACCGACGAGGCCATCATCGTGCCCGAGAACGCGCACCTGTTCGTGGCTGCCGGCTGCGCCATCGCCGGTGTGGCAGAGGGCGCGCGGCCCGAGAAGCTTTTCGATGTGCTGACGCGCCTGGAGGGCCTGGGCGACATGCAGGGCTCGGAGGTGGTACGCCTGGCGCCGCTGTTCGCCGACGAGGCGGAGCTGGCGGAGTTCCACGCTCGCCACGACGCCGAGCGCGTGCGTCGCGCGTCGCTTGAGGACTACCGGGGCGTGGCCTTCCTCGGCATCGACGCCGGCTCCACCACGTTCAAGGCGGCGCTCATCGGCGAGGACGGGGCGCTTCTGTGGTCCACCTACGCCTCGAACAAGGGCGACGTGCTGGGCTGCGCCAAGGCGGCCGTGGCCGAGCTGTACCAGGCGCTGCCCCGCGACCCGGAAACGGATGAGCCGCTCGTGCAGATAGGCCACGCCACGGTGACCGGCTACGGCGAGGGGCTTCTGCTGGAGGCCCTGCGGGTCGACTCCGGCGAGATTGAGACGGTGGCCCATTTGCGCGGCGCCCAGGAGATGCTGCCCGGCGTGGAGTTCATCCTGGACATCGGCGGCCAGGACATGAAGTGCTTGCGCGTGAAGGACGGCGTCATCGACCACATCATGCTGAACGAGGCCTGTTCCTCGGGCTGCGGCAGCTTCATCGAGTCCTTCGCGAGCGGCCTGAACCTGGACGTGGCCGAGTTCGCCGCCACGGCCATCTCCGCCGAGAACCCGGTGGATCTGGGCAGCCGCTGCACCGTGTTCATGAACAGCCGCGTGAAACAGGCCCAGAAGGAGGGCGCCACCGTAGGCGACATCGCCGCGGGTCTGGCGATTTCCGTTATCAAGAACGCCCTGTTCAAGGTCATCAAGATTCGCGACCCGCACGATGTGGGCACGAAGGTCATCGTGCAGGGCGGCACCTTCTTGAACGATGCGGTGCTGCGCGCCTTCGAGCAGCTCTCCGAAGTGAACGCCATCCGTCCCGACATCGCCGGCAACATGGGCGCCTTCGGCGCGGCATTGTTGGCCCGCGACCGCTTCGAGGAGACGCGCCGGCGCACCGAGAACGTGCCGCTGTCGCCGGATCTGGGCCCGAAGGTGCCCCTGAGCGGGCTTTTGTCCCTTGAGGAGATCGAGGCGCTCGCGCCGACGCATCGCACCGTGCGCTGCAAGGGCTGCTCGAACGCCTGCCTGCTCACAGTGAACGATTTCGGCATCGATGCGGCGACGGGCAAGCACCGCCGCTTCATCACCGGCAACCGCTGCGAGAAGGGCGAGAGTTTGGGCACCGGCACCGAGAAGTCGGCCGTGCCGAACCTGTTCGAGTACAAGGCCGAGCGCACCTTCGGCTACGAGCCCCTGGCGCCCGAGGAGGCGCCCCGCGGCACCGTGGGCATCCCGCGCGCGCTCAACATGTACGAGAACTACCCGTTCTGGTTCACCTTCTTCACGAAGCTGGGGTACCGGGTGGTGCTGTCCGACCCGTCCACGAAGAAGACCTACGAGGCCGGCATCGAATCGATGCCCTCCGAGAGCGTGTGCTATCCGGCGAAGCTTTCGCACGGCCACATCATGAACCTGCTCGACAAGCACCCGGACTTCATCTGGATGCCGTGTTCGAAGTGGGAGCGCCAGGAGGACGAGACCGCCGGCAACCACTTCAACTGCCCCATTGTGGCGAGTTACCCCGAGGCGCTGCGCCTGAACATCGACGAGCTGCGCGAGACCGATGTGGCCTTCGTGTCGCCGTGGGTGCCCTACCACGACAAGGACAAGCTGGCCGAGCGCCTGGTGGTGGAGCTGACCGAGAACTTTGCGAAAGAGACGAACGGGTGCGGCCCCGCGCTCACGGCTGACGAGATCCGGGCGGCGGTGGAGGCGGCCTGGGCCGAGGACGAGGCGTTCAAACGCGATATTCGCACGAAGGGTGTGGAAACCCTCGCGTGGATGGAGAAGACCGGCACGCGCGGCATCGTGTTGGCCGGGCGCCCCTATCACCAGGATCCCGAGATCAACCACGCTATCCCCGAGCTGCTCACGAGCTTCGGTTTGGCCGTGCTCACCGAGGACTCCGTGGCGCACTTGGGCCAGCTGGAGCGGCCCATTCGCGTGGTGGATCAGTGGATGTACCATACGCGCCTGTACGCGGCGGCCAAGGTGGTCACCCAAAGGCGCGATCTCGATCTCATCCAGCTGAACTCCTTCGGGTGCGGCCTGGATGCCCTTACCACCGACCAGGTGCAGGAGGTGCTCGAGGCGGCCGGCAAGGTGTACACGGTGCTGAAGATCGACGAGGTGTCGAACTTGGGCGCGGCGCGCATTCGCGTGCGCAGCCTGCTTGCAGCTTTGAAGGACCAGGCCGACCGCGAGGCCGAGGCGGAAGCCGACGCCGCCGCCGAGAAGAGGGGCTGTCCGGCTGCGTGCATCGACTTGGACAACCTGGATAAGCTCGTGCCCGCCAGCTTCACCGAGAAGGCCGATGGCGTGGTGGCCGCGGCCGAGATCGAGCAGCGCGAGGGCGCCTCCACCGAGTTCGCGCGCCCCCAGTTCACCGAGCAGATGCGCGATGAGGGCTGGACGATTCTGGCGCCCCAGATGGCCCCCTACCACTTCGAGCTTCTGGTGCCCATCTTCAAGCGCGCCGGCTACAACGTGGCGCTTCTGCCCTCGGTGGACCACGGCGCGGTGGACGCGGGCCTGAAGTACGTGAACAACGACATCTGCTACCCGTCCATCCTGGTCACGGGCCAGATTATGGAAGCGGTGCTGTCGGGCAAGTACGACACCGACAAGCTGGCCGTGCTCATCACCCAGACCGGCGGCGGCTGCCGCGCCACCAACTACATCTCGCTCATCCGCAAGGCGCTGAAGTCCGTGGGGCTCGGGCACATCCCGGTCATCGCCATCTCCTTCAAGGACCTGGGCGAGGAGAACCCTGGCTTCAAGATCACGCCGAAGATGCTCTACCAGGCCATTTACGCGCTGCAGTACGGCGATTTGCTCATGATGTGCTTGTATCGCACGCGCCCCTACGAGGTGGAGCCGGGCAGCGCGAACCGCCTGTTCCAGTACTGGATGGACGCCTGCAAGCACCAGCTCGAGCGCGGCGTGCGCCAGTCGGAGTTCCGCCGCACGGTGCGCCGCATCGTGGAGGACTTCGACGCGCTGCCCCTGGCCGGCGAGGGCACGAAACCCCGCGTGGGCGTGGTGGGCGAGATCCTCGTGAAGTTCCACCCGACGGCCAACAACCAGATCGTGGACGTCATCGAGCGCGAGGGCTGCGAGGCCGTGGTGCCCGGGCTTATCGAGTTCTTCCTGTTCGGCATCGCCGGCGGCATCTTCCAGCAGCCTATCGGCAAGTCGAAGAAGAGCGCGCTCGGGAGCAAGATCGGCCTGGCCGCCATCAAGAAGCTGCGCAAGCCCGTGAACGACGCGCTGGAGAAGTCGAGTCGCTTCCACCCGCCGGCGGACATCTACGAGCTGGCCGACTACGCGAGCGAGATCCTTTCCCTGTGCAACTCCATGGGCGAGGGGTGGCTGCTCACCGCTGAGATGGTGGAGCTCATTCGCTCCGGCTGTCCGAACGTGGTGTGCACCCAGCCCTTCGCCTGTTTGCCGAACCACGTGGTGGGCAAGGCCACCATTAAGGAGCTGCGCCGCCGCTACCCGGAGAGCAACATCGTGGCCGTGGACTACGACCCCGGTGCGAGCGAGGTGAACCAGCTCAACCGCATCAAGCTCATGATCGCCGTGGCCAAGGCGAATTTGGCCGAGAAGGAGGCCGAGGCCCGCGCCGCCCGGGCGGTGGCCCGCGACGGAGCGCCTGAGGAACCCGAGACCGTGGCGGCATCCGTAGAGGTGGAGACCACCGAGGTCGTGGGGTAGGCGGCCGCTTCTTTCCTGAATTGCTTTCAAGAGAGGTGAGCTTCCCCGACAAATGTCAGGGAAGCTCTTTTTTAATCATGTAGAGGATCGGGAGGAGCGCGACAGCGTTTCGTCGAAAATGCTGTCGACACACACGACGTCATCCCTGTGCGGGGCGGGATATGTCCTTTACGGTCGCCTTTCGACGTTGCGTCTTTCGAGAGCGAGGCGCAGCGTTAGACCAGCCGGTAGCCGATCCTCCATACGGTGAGAAGGTGGACGGGATTAGAAGGGTCGTCTTCGATTTTCTCCCTTATGCGGCGAACGAGCACGGTAATCGAGTCGAGGCTGAGCGGGTTCGATTCGTTCCAAAGGTGCTCGTAGATCTGCTCCTTGCTGAAAACATCCCCCAGGCTCGAGGAGAGCAAGTGCAGTATCTCGAATTCCTTGGCGGTAAGGCCAACGTTCTCGCCATGTTTCTCTACGAGGTATTGGCTCGGTTTCAGCACTAAATCGCCGAGAACCACATCTTGCTTGTTTTCCTTTGGGGGCTCGGGCTTTGCCTTCTGCGATCCCGTTCGGCGGAGCACGGCGGATATCCTCATGAACAGCTCCTCGGATTGGAAGGGCTTGGTCATGTAGTCATCGCCTCCGGCTTCGAAGCCGATGCTCTTGTCGACGATATCGCTTTTCGCCGTGAGGAATATAACCGGAGTGTCGCAGCCGGCTTCTCGGATCTTCCGACACAGGGCGAATCCGTTGGATTGGGGCAGCATCACGTCGAGGATGATAATATCGGCACCGCAGCTCTGCGCCATTGATAGCCCGGAGAGACCGTCGTAGGCCGAGAGGAGGCTGTAGCCGTGAGCTGCGGCAATCGGCCGGAGAGAATTGTGAATTTCTCGATTGTCGTCAATAAGCAGTATGTTGTTCACTGGGAGCCCCTTCTGGATGAGTGGGAAGTGCGAGGAAAAACGCAGACCCTTTTCCAAGCTCGCTTTCAACGGCTACCTCTCCGCCGAGGAGCTGTGCGTACTCTTTCACGATATAGAGTCCCAAGCCGCTTCCGTCTGGATTCGCGTTTCCCCGGTGACTCGTCTGGGAGAACCGATCGAAAATGGAGTCGAGATCTTCCCGCGCAATGCCGATCCCGTGATCCGTTACGGCGATCTGCACGTGTTTGCCGTCTTCGCAGATCCGTGCCGCCAATTCGACGATGCCCCCTTCGTGCGAGAATTTGATGGCATTGCTCATCAGGTTGAGTAAAACGTGACGCAATTTGCCCCAGTCTGAGTAGATGAGGGGGCAGGCCGGGTCTGCTTTCCGCACAATGGTCACGTTTCTGCGCCGGGCGAGGGGGAGCGTTTCTTGCAGAAGGTACTCGGTAAAGTCGAGTACATCGATCACTTCCCAGTTCATCTTCTCCTTGATGTCTTTGGATCTGCTGGTTTCAAGGATATTGTTGATGATCAGCAGCAGCTCTTTGCTGCTGGCCTCGGCGCTTGAGGCCAGTTGCTTTTCCTCGTCTGATAAGTTGAATTGCTTCGATTGCAGCGCTTCCAGATAGGAGATAGTGGCAGTAAGGGGGGTTTTCAACTCGTGGCTCATGGTCGCGAGGAAGTCGGACTTGTAGGCCGATTCCTGCTGCAGGCGTTCGTTGACCTTCTTTATCTCCTCCCTCTGGGCGATGGCCTGCTCGCTTAGTTTCTGCAGCCTCTCGGTTCGGTCGGCAACTTGCTGCTCCAGATTGCCGTAGAGATCGTCCAGCTCGTCGGTCATAGTGTTGAACGCGTTGATCATGGTCGACATCTCTTTGGTCGACTGGCTGTTGTTCAGCTTCATGTCGATACGCCCTCGGCCCACTTCGCCCAAACTCTCAACGACCGAGTGCAAAGGCTTGGTGACGAGGTGGCGTACGGCGAAGAAAAGGATGGCCAAGGCGGCGCACATTGCCAAGGTGTAATAGACGAGATCTCGCGCAAGTGCGGCGTTGTAGGATTCGATGTATCGTTCCGCGGGGATGCTGATGCTCAGGGCGCCCGCGATATCGCCCATGCTCCATCCTTCCTTTGCATAGCCGGTGATATCTATCTCGCCCTTGGGCGCTCCGTGACACGACAGGCACCCCTCTTCCACGGTGAGCGGCGTGCAATAGCGGAGGTTCATCGCCTCATCGTTTTCCACGAGTTGGTAGTACTCTCCAATGGCGGGATCTTCCTCGAAGGAGGCCAGAGCGCCTTGTTCCCACTCATCAGGGGCATCTCCGGGGTTTCTCGGATCGGTGCGCGTGAACTTAACCACGTAGTCGGTGCTCCTGTTGAACAGCTGGGCTACCGCTTTTGCCGCAACTGAGCAGTGCAGTCCCTTGAATTCGTATATGCCGTCCGAAGTGTAATTGATGCGGTTTTGATTGGCGTCGACGAAAGTCCACACGGCATCCATCTGCTGGGCGAAACCTCGGGCTTGCTCAACGAGTTCCTGCCTCAGCTGCTGCTCGTGGGTTTTGGCCGACCAGAGGCCGACAACGGCAATAATGAGGGTGATGAGGACGGCGCTGAGCACAACGAGCTTCACATCGATGCGAAGTTCCTTCCCGCCCACAGTGCCCCCTTTCGTTCTCTAAGGAATTCTAGCATCTCGAGATGCACGTTGTCTCTGCTGACCTTCGTGTTGTAATTTGTTAAGGATTCATTGATCTGCCGTCTATTGAAGCCGTTTTCCCGCGATCCCATAATCCTTCCCGTAAGGCAACGAGGGCGGGTGAGCCGGCCTGAAGCGATGGCACATTCCCGAGTTCGTTGCATGGGAGCGAGAAAGAGGAGATGGGAATGCTGGAACGACGTGCATTTCTAGGAGCGGCTTCGCTATTGGCAAGCTCGCTTGCCCTATCGGGATGCGTTGGCGGCGATGTTGAGCCCACCAAGACGCCGAAAACGGGAGAGGATACGGGTATTCAGCGGCAGCCAATCGACGTCCTGCCGGAGGGCGGTCAGTGGATGACGCTTTCCTGCTGGCAGTCCTGCGGCGGACGTTGCCTGAACAAGGGCTATGTGGTCGACGGTGTGATTATTCGCCAGAAGACCGACGGCACTCACGATGATTCCCAGGATTACCCTCAGCAGCGCAGCTGTCCGCGCGGCAAAACGCTGTCCTCCACGTGGTTGGGGGAGGATCGCATCAAGTATCCCATGAAGCGCAAGCATTGGCAGCCGGGCGGGGTGGACTACCATCCCGAGCTGCGCGGGCAGGACGAATGGGAGCGCATCTCCTGGGACGAGGCGGTCGGGTACGTGGCCGACGAGGTTAAGCGGGTGTTTGAGCAGTTTGGTTCGCGTTCGTTTCTGGGCGTGTCGTGGGACGGGCTGCCCTATGTCAGCTATTTGGGCGGCAGCGTGGGCATCATGGCCACGGGATCCCGCGGCAGCGCGCGTTTGGCGCCGGCCCACCTGGGCGCGGAGCACGATGGCTGCGATGTGAAGCGCGGCCAGGCCAATGATCGCTTCGACTTAATGTACAACGCGGAGAACGTGGTGCTCTACAGCTTCAATCCTGCATGGAACGCCATGGGTTCTCCCATGTGGCATTTCATGAAAGCGAAGGAGAACGGCGCTACTTTCACCGTGGTGGGTCCCGACTACAATATGACGGCCAGCATGCTCGAGGCCGACTGGATTCCCGTTCGTCCGGGCACCGATACGGCTTTCCTGTTAGCCGTCGCCTACGAGATGCTGCGCTTGGATGAAGAGGGCGGCAACGTCGTGGACTGGGACTTCCTCCACAAGTACACCGTGGGATTCGACGCCGAATCGATGCCGGCCAATGCGGCGAGCGCCGAGAACTTCCTCGGCTATGTCAAGGGGGAATACGACGGCGTTCCGAAAACACCGGAGTGGGCCACGAAGATCTGCGGCACGCCGGTGGAGGCAATCACCAAGTTCGCCACATTGCTGTCGAAGGAAAACAAGGTCATGACGTTCAATGCCTTCGGCTGCATGCGCCATACCGCTACGGAGAACTTGGAGCAGCTCATGATCGCCGTCAACTCCATGGGCGGCCATTACGGCAAACCGGGGCAGTGCTGGGGCGGCTACTACTTCGATGGCGGAAGCGATGCGCCGTGCAACCTTATTTTGACGGGCAGCTCGGGAGTCGACGAGGCCAAGGAAAAGTTGGGAATCGCCCCGAAGAAGATGCTCGGCGAGCCGTGCGACGACGTGGTGAGCGCCGCACAGGTGTGGGATGCGATTCTCAACAAGAAGTACCATTTCACCGGAGACATTCGCAACGATGCGCCCGAGAGCGCCTGCGAGGAGCGCGACCTGGACGTCCGCTTTATGGATTTCGGCACGTGGTCTGCCATGCGCTCCTACCCCGATACCGTGAAAGCGGTGCGGGCCCTGCGCGAGGGCGGCATCGAATGCGTAGTGGGCCGCGGAATCCTTCCGAAGCTGGACATCCAGTTCTGCGATATCGTCGTTCCGGTCATCAGCGACTTGGAGAAGGAGGCCATCCTGGAGACGGGCGAGGGCGGCCGCGAAATTGTGTACCACTACGATAAAGTGTGCGATCCCCTGTACGAAGCGCGCACGAACCGGGAATTCGAGAGCGCCATCCTCACGGCGCTGGGGGAAGACCCCGCCGGCATGTATCCGCTTTCCGAAGAGCAGAAGCTGTACAACATCATGGCGGGCACCACGGTCATCTGCGACGACGGTGTGACCTATGAGCCCCTGCTTACCATAACCCAGGAAGATATTGACGCCATGGGCGTGGAGGGCCAGCCGCAACAGGGGCGCATCACGCTGCAGGAGTTCAAGGAAAAGGGCGTCTACCAGGTAGAGCGCAAGCAGGGCGACAATTTTGGCTTCATTGCGTACAAGGACTTCGTGGACGATCCCGTTGCCCACCCGCTGGCCACCGATTCCGGGAAATTCGAGATCTACTGCCAGTACAAGGCCGATATCCTCAACCAGGCGAAGCTTCGTGCAGGCGACGAGTGGAAGCCCTATCCCACCTACGTGACGCCCGTGGAGGGCATCGAGACCACTTACGCGGATTTCGAAGGCCAGGTGAAGGGCGACTTCCCCTACCTGATGTACAACACGCATTACCCTCGTTTCGGCAACGGCGTATACGGCAACACCAAGTCTCTGGGCGAGGCGTTTGCCACACCGGTGTTCATGGGAGAGAAGGTGGCGAAGGAGAACGGTATCGCCACGGGCGACACGGTTCTGGTGGAGAGTCCTCACGGAAGCGTGCTTCGCATAGCGTGCGTCAGCCCCACCTATATGGACGACGTGCTGGCACTTCCCAATGGCGGTTGGTCGCAGTTCAATGAGGAGGGCATTGACGTCATGGGCGGCGTCAGCACCCTGAACGGCACCCTCATGCAGGGTATGGGGTGCACCTCGTTCAATTCGAATAACGTGCGCGTGAGCAAATATGCGGGCGATCCGCTGGGAAGCGACAGCAGTCGTCAGGTCGTTCTGAGCGCGGAATAGGAGAAGATCATGGGAAAGAAGGGCTTTCATTTCAACCAGAGTCTGTGCTCGGGGTGCCACAGCTGCATGATGGTGTGCAAGGAGAACCATCATCTTCCCGAAGGGGCGTTCTTCCGTCGAGTGAGCAGCTTCGTGAGCGAGAACGGTTCCAAGCCGGGCGTCTTCCACCTGTCGCTCGCCTGCAACCACTGCATGGATCCCGCCTGTGTGGCGAACTGTCCCGTAGGGGCCATGTACGTTGACGAAGAGGATGGAACCGTGCAGCATGATGACAGCGCGTGCATCGGCTGCCAGTCCTGCGTGAAAAGCTGCCCCTATGGGGCTCCCCAGTATCGCGTCGATCTGAACATCACGCAGAAATGCGATGGTTGCTATGATCTGCGCGCGAAGGGCATAGAGCCAGATTGCGTCCAGGCGTGCCTTATGAGAGCGCTCACGTTCGGCGATATGGAAGAGACGGGGACGAATTTGGGCAAAGTGGCCTGTGCGCCGGAATCGACCACCTCTCCTGCCACGTATGTCGACGAGAGCGCCTATGCAGCCAGCTCGTTTCGGGATTGGCTGATGTAGGAACTGAAGTCATCCAGCTGTTGTCGAGGTTGCACGAGTGGCCCTCCCGTATCCGCCGCGCTCCCAGGGGGCGCGGCGGTTTCTCAAAACAGGAGATTGGCCGTATGGCGAAGAAGGGGCTGTTGAGATGAACCAAGTTCAGAGTGATGCGCTTGATGAGGTGCTGGTCGCCCGGGCGGCAATGTACGGGTTGCTGCAGCGCGTGTTCTCGGATGTGCCCGACCGGGCTCTCGCGGAAAATGAATCCTGTGAGGTTATGGACCAGTGCTTCGAGGTTTTAGGCGAGGCCTGGGGCCTTCGGGATTGCCGTACTTGCAAGGTTGGCGAAGGCGCCGGCCCGAAAGTGCCTGAGCAGGATATTGATGCGGTGCCGCTTACCTTGGAAGGGGAGTACAACCGCCTCTTCGTGGGTGTGGGCAAGCCGGCGGTGTGTATGTGGGAATCTATCTACGCTACGGGGATCAATGCGCTCTTTCAGCCGAATACTCTCGAAGTTCGAAACGTGTATCTGCGCAACGGCTTTAAACCTCTCGGCATGGGCAAGGTCGCAGATGATCACATGGCCATCGAATTGGCCTTTATGCGGGAGTTGGCTCTTGAAACAACGAGGGCCGGCGAGGCTCAAAGGGCGTCGCTGCTGACGGAGCAGCGACTGTTTCTGGAGGAGCACCTACTTCGTTGGGTCGATGCCTTCGCAGAACGGGTCGTGGAGCACGACAGAAGCGGATACTATCGCGACTATGCCCGCTTGCTTGCCGATTTCGTGGACAAGGATGCCGCTTTCCTGCCGGGAGCCTCTGCTTAAGCGGTTCTGCAGGCGCAGATAGTCCAAGACCAGCTAGTACTCTGCGAAGGCGGGGGCCACAATGAGATAGGGACTTCGGGACAACTATTCGCTGCCTACCCATTTTCCGTGTTATAATACGCATAAAAATACGGTGTTAAAGTAGATTGCATACGCATAAGGAGCGAAATCATGGTTGTCGTCGCCGATGGGAAGCTGGCTTTCAGCAAGGATCGGGTGGTGAGCGCCACCCAGGCCTCTAAGAACTTCGGAGAGTGCCGCCGCCGCGCGAAGCGGGAGCCGCTGTTCGTGACCGATCGCAATGCCAGCATCGAGACGGTCATCGTGGACTACGACGAGTTCGAGGCCATGGCGGTGGAACTGGAGCAGCTGCGCCTCCAGCGCCTCTACGATGTCGCGGCGCAGCGGTTGGCCGCCATCGATCGCGATCCCTCGGGGGAGACCGTGCCGTTCAGCGAGATACTGGGCGACGAGGGCTATGATGCCTTCTTGGCCCTTGATCCCGATGACCTTCCTGATGGGGAGCTTTTCGCATGAGCGGTTACGAGCTCGTCTTCTCCCGTGGGGCCCGCAAGGAGTACGAGGCGCTCGACGGCTCGGTTCGCTCGATGCTCAACAAAGGGCTTGCCCGACTCCGCGTTCGTCCCGCGGAGATAGGCAAGGCGCTCAGCGGAGCTTTGGCCGGATGCCGGGAGTTGAAGTTTCGGGCCGACGGCCTTCGTGTGATCTACCGTATTCGCGACGGGCAAGTTCAGATCGTGGACATCCTCGCCATCGGGGCCCGCGATCATGACCGCGCGTTTCGCGATGCCGAACGACGCTTGGGCGACGAGGGCTAAGTGGCCGCCTCCTCATATATAATGTACCTATGAGCACTTCAGGAAAACTCGTCATCGTGCCGACGCCCATTGGGAATTTGGGCGATATGACGCTGCGCTCGCTGGAGGCGCTGCGCGAGGCCGACGTGGTGTGCGCCGAGGACACCCGGGTAACGGGGAAGCTGCTCGCGCACTTCGGGATCGAGAAGCGGCTCGCGCGGCTGGACGAGGCGATGATCGGCTCGCGGGCTGCGGGCGTGGTGGAGCGCGTGGCGGCCGGCGAGGTGGTGGCCTACTGCTCGGACGCCGGCATGCCCGGCGTGTCCGACCCGGGGCTGCGACTTGTGGCCGCCGCGCGCGAGGCCGGCGTTGCTGTGGAGGTGCTGCCCGGCGCCTCGGCGGCGGCCTGCGCCTACGTGGCCTCGGGAACGGTGTGCTCGCGCTTCTACTTCGGCGGCTTCTTCCCACGCAAGGCGACCGAGCAACGGACGGTGCTCGCAGAGCTTTCCGGGCTGGACGCGGCTCTCGTGTTCTACGAGAGCCCGAACCGGCTGGTGGCGGCGCTTTCGGTCATCGCCGAGGTGCTGCCGTGGCGCGAGGTGGCGGTCTGCCGCGAGCTGACGAAGCTGCACGAGGAGGTGGCCCGGGGGAGTGCCGCCGAGCTGCGCGAGCGGTTCGCGGCCCGTGCCGAGGAGCCCGGCGGCGTTCGCGGCGAGATCGTGCTCGTGATAGACGCCCCGGGCGAGACGGAGGCGGCCGTCGGTGCCGAGGAGGCCGCGGCATCGGCTGCCGAGCGCGCTGTCGAGCTGGTGGCGGAGGGCCTGCGCACCAAGGAGGTCACCAAGCACCTTGTCGCCGAGTTCGGCATTTCCCGCAACGACGCCTACAACCTGGCCATGGAGGCCGCGCGATGACTTCGGTGTCATTCTGAGCGAGCGAAGCGAGTCGAATAATTTCATGGCAGCAGCGAGAAAGCGTCCGGCAAAAATGATGCCTCCCGAGCTCGTCTTCATCGACGGGCTGGAGGTCTGGCTCACCCGCAAGGCCATCAAGAATATGCACCTGCGGGTAAAGCCTCCCGACGGGCGCATCGAGGTGTCGGCGCCCCTGCACTTGCCGCTCGCCACCATCCGGAAGTTCGTGGGGGAGAAGCGCGACTGGATAGAGCGCCAGCAGCAGGAGATCGCGCAATCGCCCCGTGTCGAGGCCGCCGCGGCCACGCCTACGGAAGTGGCCCAGTGGAAAGCGGTCGTTGCGGCCTGCGTGCCGGCGCTCATCGAGGCGTGGGAGCCCGTCATGGGCGTGAAGGCGGGCAAGATCGCCTACCGCAACATGACGAGTCGCTGGGGCAGCTGCCAGCCCTCGACCGGCCGCATCTGCATCAACGTGCGCTTGGCCCTCTACCCGCCGGAGTGCTTGGAATACGTGGTCGTCCACGAGCTGTGCCACCTGCTTGAGCGCGGCCACGGCCCTCGCTTCCACGCGCTTATGGGCACTTTCATGCCTGACTGGAAAGAGCGGCGCGCCAAGCTGCGCTAGCGTCGGGATTCGGCACTGCGAAATTGAAGCGAACTTTTGTACTAAAAGGGCTTTTCATTGGGCTTGTATTACATTACAATGCGAACAAACATTCGGTTTTGAGAGCGAAAGGCCTGGTGAGAGCATGGGAGAGGTTGTTGGACGCAAAAAGAAGGCTGTGGTGACAGGAGCGCTGGCGCTTACCTTGGGCGCCGGCCTGGGGCTTGGCGCGGTAGCTTGGGGAAGTGAGGGGTCCGTGCCTGAGGAAAGTGTGAGAGCCGGGGACGCTTGGGCTCCGTTGGTGGGCCAGAAGTTGGAGGAGAAGGTGGCCGCTGCGGCCCGTTCCCATCGCGCCGAAGTGCGGCAGGCGCTTGCGGCCTATAGGGTAACGGACGCGGCGGCGCGGGAAGCTGCCACGGAAGCAGGGGAGCAAACGCCGGCCGAAGCCGCCGGGGCGCAGGACGCTCATCTTTCTGCCGAGGGTCCAGGTGCCTCATCGGGCGAGGCTGCGGGTGCGTGTTCGGAAGAGGCGGATCGGGCGGACGAACAGCGCGGCGGCCAGGAGGCGTCGAAGGGGTCCGGAAGTGCGGCGGAAGGCGGGGGATTCGCCTCTCAGCCGAGCGCGCCCGGGCCCGAACCTTCGGTGGAAGCATCGGCGGAAGGCGACTCTTCCGCTTCCGAAGAGGTGCCATCTGATGAGGGATCGAACGTCGATGGAACGCTCAAGCCTGGCACGCTGGTGGTAGACGGTACCGCCATTCCCTACCGCGATGTGCGCGGCGGCACGACGCCGAGCTCCGGGGGAGGTCTGTGGTTGGGGTCGGACGCGGTGGATGACGGCAGCTGGGGCTATTTCGTCGGACATAACCCCGGCTCGTTCGCACCGGTGCGTTCGCTGTCCTCGGGCGATGCCGTCGTCGTGTGCGACCGCTCGGGAGGGCAGCGCACTTATACGGTGAGGGATGTGTTCCAGGTGGAGGAGACGGCCACGTGGAAGACCATCGCTTCGCGGGTAACCGGTTACGGCGAGTCGGTGGTGCTGCAAACCTGCGCGGGCGACGGCATGAACGTCATCGTCGTCGCAGCGTAGGGGTGGGCGACTTTGCGGCACGCGCCGGCTTGAAAAGAGAAGAGCCCGGAAGCCCTTGGGCTTCCGGGTCGAACCAGCGGCTTGTCGGAGAGCCAGCGGCTACTCGTCGTCCTCGTCGCCGTGGCCGTGGTCGTGCTCGGAGATGTCGCTCACGGGCTTCTCCAGGCCCTCGATGACGATGCCGTTCTTCTCGGCGTAGTCCCACAGCGCCGCATGGATGGCCTCTTCGGCCAGCAGCGAGCAGTGCACCTTCACCGGGGGCAGCCCGTCTAAGGCCTCCATGACGGCCTTGTTCGTGACCTCCAGCGCCTCCTGCACTGTCTTGCCCTTCACGAGCACGGTGGCCATAGAGCTCGTGGCGATAGCGGCCCCGCAGCCGAAGGTCTTGAACTTCGCGTCGCGGATGACGTTGTTCTCGTCGATGTCGAGGTACACGCGCATGATGTCGCCGCACACCGCGTTGCCCACGGTGCCGCAGCCGCTCGCGTTCTCGATCTCGCCGACGTTCTGGGGGTTGGTGAAGTGCTCCATCACTTTATCGGAGTAGTTCATGGCCATGAGGGATTCTCTCTTTCTATGGGTGGGGAGGACGATGAAGGAGGTGATAGGGTGATGTTAGTTCGCGTAGGGGAAGCCGTCGGCCTTGAAGCGCTCGATGACCGATTCCACCTTGCCCTGCTGGAAGTCCTCGTACAGGGGGCTCATCATGCGCAGGTGCTGCAGCGTGGCCTTAAGCGAGTCCACGGCGAAGTCGATGTCGGCCAGGGTGGTGTCGCGGCCCAGCGTCAAGCGCAGCGAGCCGTGGGCGATCTCGTGGGGAAGGCCGATGGCCAAAAGCACGTGGCTCGGGTCCAGCGAGCCGGAGGTGCAGGCGGAGCCGGAGGACACGCAGATGCCCCGGGCGGCCAGCTGCAGCAGCATGCCTTCGCCCTCGATGAACTCGAAGGAGAAGTTCACGTTGTTGGCCAGGCGGCTCTCCCAGCTGCCGTTGAGCTTCGCCGAGGGGATCTCCTCCAGGATGCGGCGGATGGCGTGGTCGCGCAGGGCCAGCTGACGGTCGTGCTCGGGGGCGATTTCCTCGGCGGCCAATTCGGTCGCGCGGGTGAAGCCGACGATGCCGGGCACGTTCTCCGTGGAGCCGCGCCGCCCGCGTTCCTGCTGGCCGCCGTCGAGGAGGTTCTGGAGCTTCACGCCCTTGCGCACGTACAGGAGGCCGACGCCCTTAGGCCCGTAGATCTTGTGGGAGGAGGCCGACAGCATATCGATGCCCAGCTCGTTCACGTCGATGGGCTCGTGCCCGAAGGCCTGCACCGCGTCGGTGTGGAAAACGACGTTGGCATCATGGGCAGCTGCCGTCAGCTCAGCGATAGGCTCGATGGTGCCGATTTCGTTGTTGGCGAACATAATGGAGGCCAGGATGGTGTCCGGGCGGATGGCCGCCTTGAAGTCCTCAACGCTCACGAGCCCGTGCTCGTCCACGGGCAGGTAGGTCACTTCGAAGCCCTCGCGCTCCAGCGCCTGGCAGGTGTGCAGCACCGCGTGGTGCTCGATGGCGCTCGTGATAAGGTGGCGCCCCTTGGCGGCGTTGGCCCGGGCGAACCCCTTGAGGGCCCAGTTGTCCGATTCGGTGCCGCCGCTCGTGAAGAAGATCTCGCGCGGCGTTGCGCCGATAAGGCCGGCCAGGCTCTCGCGGGCGGCGGCCACGGCATCGGAGGCCTCCTGGCCCAAAGGATAGATGGAGGAGGGGTTGCCGAAATGCTCGGTGAAATAGGGGGTCATGGCCTCCACTACTTCGGGACGGACAGGCGTCGTGGACGCATGGTCAAGGTAGATCTGGCTCATGATGCTCCTGCTTCCGCGTTGGGGATGGGTTCGCCCGGCACGGTTCAGGGCCGTGATCGAGCTTCTCCATCTAAGTCTAGTAATTTGCTAGAGATTAATATAGACGGGTTGCGGAGATTGTCAAGAACCTCCTATGATTGTTACCATATTCCCGACGATTTACCCAGAAAGGCGACCTCCGGTGAAGATTTCGACGAAGACCCGTTACGGCATGCGCTTCATGATCGACCTGGCCCAAAGCCAGGGGGAGGGCCGTGTGGCCTTGAAGGACGTCGCCGATCGCCAGGGGCTTTCCAAGAAGTACCTCGAGCAGGTCGTCGCGCCGCTTGCCAGCGCGGGGCTGCTCGATGTGACCCGCGGCAACCAGGGCGGCTACCGCTTGGCCCGTGAGGCGGCCTCCATCACGCTGGCCGACATTGTCGCCGCCTCCGAGGACGGCCTGGAGCTGCTCGATTGTATGGGGTCGCTCTCCACTTGCGAGCGCGCCGAGGGCTGTCCGTCCCGCCGCGTGTGGGGCGGTCTTCAGGCGGCCATCGGGGACTACCTCTCGGGGCTGACTCTCGCCGACGTCGCCGCTCCCGCCGCTGGTTCCAACTTGTAATCTCTCAGCTGCCCTCTTTCGCGTATCATGTGTAATTACCTGTGCCGCGACGAGAGAGGACGCTGTGGAAGACGAGGGGAAAAAGTACTGGCTCTCCATAGCTGCTTTCGTTCTCGTGTTCATCGCGGTCGTCGTCACGCTGTCCACCTTCATGCAGCAGACGAGCAACCGCATCGTTGCCCAGGCGAACCAGTACGTCTCTGATGCCACGGCCCAATCCTGCGTGCTGGTCTCCACCCTCATGGAGAACACGCAGAAAGACATCGAGACTATCGCCGCCCTTGCCTCGGAGTCGGCGGATGTGACCGACATCGTCACCAGCGAGGAATGGCTCATCAGCGTGGAGGAGACCTCGCTTTTCGACACCATCGACTTCGTTGATGTCGACGGCATGCAGCACTCGCCCCAGCACGAGCCGGTGAACGTGTCGGATCGCTCTTACTTCAAGCGGGCCATGGCGGGCGAATCTGGCATCGAGGCCGTATTCAACACCCGCATGACCCACGAGAACCTCGTGTACTTCTTCGCACCGGTTCGCGAGGGCGCGGACGGCCCGGTCGTGGGCTTGCTTCTGGCCCACTACAGCGAGAACCGGCTCGCCGATCTTCTGTCAGGCGATTTCTTCGGCTACGCGTCCCAGGTGATGCTGTGCTTGCCCACCGGGGAGGTGGTGGCCGCCACGGATTCCTCCTATGTTGGCAGGAACCTTATCCAAGAGGCGCAGGCCGACCCCTCTGCCACCTCTGGCGCCCGCGATCTGGAGCGCGCTTTTGCCAATCACGAGACGGTCACGTACAGCTACCAGGCTGAGCGCGGCACGGGCTCGGTGTGCCTTCGCGAGGTGCCGGGTCTCGGCTGGATGATGCTGGAGACGTTCCCGGCCGCCGCTACCGAGCAGATGATCAACGAGGCCAATGAAGGCGGTTGGAACGCCCTGTTCGTCATCGTGGTGGTATTCGTCCTCGTCATTGCCGGCATTATCTTCTACAACAACCGCCGCCACCGCTCGCTCACCCGCTCGATGCGCGATCGGGAGGACGTGCAGCGCGGGGTGGCCAAGCTGACCGAGCGGCTGGTGCTCATGGATTTGGATGCCGATCGGTTCCGCTACATGAGCGGCCCGGTCACGCCGAGTGACCCCTACGAGTTGGAAGGCCCCTACACCGCCATGATAGAGCGCCTGCAGGGCCTGGTCGTGGGCGACGAGGCCAAGGCGGAGGTGGCCAAGCTCTACGACAAGCACACGATCATCGATCTCATGCCGCCCGGCTCCGACGAGATCCGCTTCGAGTACCAGATGAATCGCGGGGGAGACGTCAAATGGGAGGACATCAACCTCGTCTGCGTGCAGCGCGACGCGGCGGGGATGCCGACGCGGCTTCTCTACACAACCCAGGACGTCACGGCGCTCAAGCAGCGCGAGAAGCAGCTCCAGCTGGCCATGGAGGACTCCTATCGCGCGGCGGTTGCCGCCAACAACGCCAAGAGCGACTTCCTCTCGCGCATGAGCCACGATATCCGCACGCCGATGAACGCCATCATCGGCATGACGGAGCTCGCGCGCATGAACGAGGGGCATCCGGAGAAAGTGGACGACTGCCTGGCGAAGATCACGCTGTCGAGCAACCATTTGCTCGCGCTGATCAACGAGGTTCTCGATCTCTCCATGATCGAGAACGGGCGCCTGGTGCTTACCGTGGGAGAGGTGGATCTGCGAGCGTTGGCTCTCGAGATGGAGACGATGTTCTCGCAGCGCTGCGAAGAATCGGGCATCGCCTTCGTGATTGAATTCGAAGGGCTCGCCCATCCGCTGGTAGAGGGCGACGGGCTTCGCTTGCAACAGGTGTTCATGAACATGCTCGGCAATGCGGTGAAGTTCACGCCGGCGGGCGGCTCGGTGTCGCTGCGGGTTGTCGAGCACGCCTCTCGCGTCGAGGGGACGAGCGACTACGAGTTCGTCTTCGCCGACACCGGCTGCGGCATGGCGCCTGAGTTTCTGGCGCACGTCTTCGAGCCCTTCGCGCGTGAGCACGACTCGCGCACCGAGTCCGTGGAGGGCACGGGGCTGGGGCTTTCCATCGCCCAGTCCGTCGTCTCGCTGATGGGCGGCACGATTGATGTGGAAAGCGAGCCGGGTCGCGGCACGGTGTTCACGGTGCGGGTGAGCATGCGCTATGTGGAAAGGGACGCGAAAGGCTCCCTCGAGGAAAGCGACGACGCCGACGCCCTGTGCGATGTGTCGCAGGGGGATGCGCCCGCGCCGAGGGACGCCGATTTGAGCGGCGTGCGCGTGCTGCTTGTGGAGGATAACGAGCTTAACAGCGAGATCGCCGTGGCGCTGCTGGAGTCCCTCGGCGCGGCGGCCGAGACGGCGGCCAACGGCCAGGAGGCCCTCGATGCGCTGGACGCGAGCGAGCCGGGCCATTTCGACGTGGTGCTCATGGATATCCAGATGCCCGTCATGAACGGCCTCGAGGCCACGCGCCGCATCCGCGAGAGCGAGCGCGATGATTTGCGCGCGCTGCCCGTCGTGGTGCTCTCGGCCAACGCGTTCACCGAGGATGTGCAGGAATCGAAGCGCGCCGGCGCCGACGACCATCTCTCCAAGCCCATCAGCGTGAAGGACCTGGCGGCGACGCTGGGCGGAATCCTCGGGCGCTCCTGATCCTTGCGGCGCTCGCGTCCCTCGCGACCCTTGCTGCCCTGGTTCCTCACGGCCCCGCGTCATCACGCGCCTACGGCGCAGCGCGGAGTCGAAGGATCGTGCGGCCCTTCGCTGTGTTAAGATAGCCTGCACGCAACAACCCTAAAGGGGAGCGGTGGTGTCATCGGCCGCCTGCGCCCGGAAAAGGAGTCTTACCCGTTATGCCTAAGGGAACCTTCGGCGTCACCACGCCCATCTACTACATCAACGCCGCGCCGCATCTGGGTACCGCCTATACCACGGTGGCCGCCGACACCATTGCTCGCTACGAGCGTATGAACGGCTACGACGTGTCGTTCGTCACCGGCACCGACGAGCACGGCCAGAAGATCGCCGAGACCGCCGAGAAGAACGGCATGACCCCGCAAGCCTGGTGCGATTCCCTCGCCCCCGCCTTCACCGATGCGTGGAAGACGCTGGATATCGACTACACCAACTTCGTGCGCACCACTGAGGATCGCCAGACGCGCGCCGTGCAGAAGTTCTGGACCGATTTGTACGAGAAAGGCTGGCTGTACAAGAGCGCCTACGAGGGCTGGTACTGCGTCCATGAGGAGACCTACTACGCCGAGAGCGATCTGGAGAAGAACGAGGACGGCGAATTCGTGTGCCCCGACTGCAAGCGCCCGGTGCGCTACGAGTCCTCGGGCGAGGAGAACTGGTTCTTCAAGCTCTCCGAGTTCCAGGACAAACTCCTCGCCTTCTATGACGAGCATCCGGACTTCATCCGGCCGGTCAGCCGTCGCAACGAGATCGTCTCCTTCGTGAAGGGCGGCTTGCAGGATCTGTCCATCTCCCGTTCCAGCTTCGACTGGGGCGTCCCCGTGCCGTGGGATGAGGGCCACGTGTTCTACGTGTGGGCCGACGCGCTCATCGCGTACCTCACGGGCATCGGCTACGGCGACCCCGAGCGCGAGGCCGAGTTCGATCGCCGCTGGCCCATTCAGTACCACTTTGTGGGCAAGGACATCACCCGCTTCCACTGCGTCATCTGGCCCGCGATGCTCATGGCCGCTGGCATGCCCATCACCCACACGGTGTTCGGCCACGGCTTTCTGCTCACCAAGGGCGAGAAGATGTCGAAGTCGAAGGGCAACGGGCTTATGCCGGCCGACCTGGTGCGCGTGTTCGGGGTGGACGCCTACCGCTATTACTTCATGAGCGACGTGCAGTTCGGCCACGACGGCTCCATCTCCATGGAGCGCATGGTGCAGGTGTACAACGCCGATCTGGCCAATACCTGGGGCAACCTCGTCTCCCGCGTGACGAACATGACCACGAAGTACTTCGAGGGCCGCGTGCCCGAGGCGCCTGCCGGTTCCGAGGACAACCCCCTGCGCGAGATCGCCGACACCCTGTACGCGGAATACGACGCCTGCATGGCCGAGGTGGACTTCACCGGGGCCGCGGCGGCGGTGCAGAAGCTGGCGAGCCGCGTGAACCTGTACGTGGAGGAGAGCGCCCCCTGGACGCTGGCGAAAGATCCCGCCCGCGCCGATGAGCTGGCCGGCGTCATCTACAACTGTCTGGAGGCCATCCGCATCATCGCCCTGTACATGGCGCCGTTCATGCCGAACACCTCGGCCGAGGTGTTCCGTCGCCTGGGCCTGGGAGAGATCGCCGACACCACCGACATCCAGGAGGCCACGGCCTGGGGCCAGCTGCCCGCTAGCGTCGCCGTGGAGGTGGGCGACCCCCTCTTCCCGCGCCTGGATGTGGATAATCTGCCCGAGCTGTAGGCGATCATGAGAGACCAAGATCCCGTTTTTTATGATGCGCTGTTTCGGCAGAAGCGCAAAGGGGGGAAGTGGCGTGTGATGCCCTCGCCGGTGCTGGAAGGCCCGGTGGCCGACACCCATGCGCATCTGCAGATGCTGGCCGACCCGGCTTGCGAGCTGGCCCGTGCCGGCGCTCACGGCGTCGCCTTCGTGGAGACCATCGTCGATCCGGCCGAGGACGGCTTCGCCACCTTCGACGTCCTGCCTCTCTGGCTCATGGAGGCCGCGCGCGATCTGAAGGTCATGGAAGAAGAGGACGACGGGGCGGCCGGCATTGTCGCCGCTCCGGCGGTGCCCCACGTGCGCATCGCGGCCGGCGTGCACCCGCACAACGCCAAGGAGTGGGCGCCGGAGCTTAAGGCCGCCCTGCGCGAGCGTTTGCGCGACCGTCGCGTGAGCGCGGTGGGGGAGATCGGGCTCGACTACCACTACGACCTGTCGCCGCGCGAGACGCAGCGCGAGGTCTTCCGCGCTCAGATTCGCCTGGCCAAGGAAGCGGGACTGCCCATCGCGCTGCATATGCGTGAGGCTCACGACGACGGCTTCGCCATCCTGGAAGAGGAGGGCTTTCCCGAGGCGGGAACCCTTCTGCACTGCTTCAACCTGGACGCCGCCGAGCTGTTCCGCTGGGTGGAGGCCGGCTGCTACATCGCCTTCGGGGGGCCGCTCACCTTTAAGCACGCCGACGAGGTGCGCGAGGCCGCCAAGCTGGTTCCGGCCGACCGCCTGCTCACCGAGACGGACTCGCCCTACATGACCCCCGAGCCCCTGCGCGGCACCGACTGCGGCCCCGCCCACACCATCTACACCGCCGACGTGCTCTGCGAGGTGCGCGGCGCCGACACCCCCGAGGCCCGTGCCGCCCTGCTCGCCCAGCTCTACGAGAACGCACAGCGCCTCCTCAACCGCAAGCCCACCCCGTGGCAGAAAGGTAGCAGCAATGCATAGAGTGATTTTGCACGGGTCGTGTCGGGCCGATGGGCGCAGTGCCGCGCTGGCCGACGAGCTGTTCAATGCCTGCATCGAGGAGTGCCCGGAGGACGGGGTGTCCATCGTGTCGGTGTCGTCCACCGAGGTGCGGCCGTGTATCGGCTGCGATGAGTGCCGCGCCGTCGCCGAGGAGCCCATCCACGTGTTCGAGGAGGGCGATCCGCTGCTGCCTCAAGAGACGGTGGCGGAATCCGGTGCTCTGTTCCACCATTGCGTCATCGACGACGACATGAACGAGGTGCGCAAGCACCTGGATGCGGCCGATGAGCTCATCGTGGTGTGCCCGGTGTACTTCGCCAGCGTGCCGGCTCAGATGAAGGCGCTGCTCGACCGCCTGCAGCCCTACTACTTCACCGACCTGCGCACGCGGCCCAAGCGCTCTGCGGTCATCCACGTGGTAGGAGCCGGCGGCGATCCCCACGGCTTCGAGCCGCTCATCGGCACGGTGCGCTCGGCGCTGTCCGTGGCCGGCTTTGCCGTAGAGCTCGTGCTCGACTGGGTGGGGAAGATCCGCGCTGACGGCGAGATCACGGCCGACGCCGAGGAGTACCCGCTGCCCCCCGTGGGCGGCTTCGGCGCCCTGGGCCTCGACTTCGATGACGACTATGAGGTTGTGGAAGTGGAGGGCGTGGAAGAAATCGAGGAAGTCGAAGAGGAGGAGGACAACGACGGGACGACCGAAGCTGCCGAGCACCGCCCGAAGGATCGCGCGAAGCTGTCCGTAAGCCAGAAGGCGCCCGCCCCTAAGCAGGATGCCCCGAAGTCGGGCTCCCGCGGCCCGCGCAAGTCCTCCGGCAAGGGCGGCGGCCCGGCCTACGGGAAGAAGAACACCAAGAAGAAGGGCAACGGCCGTGGCGGCCACCGATAGCTATGCCGGCGGCGACGGGCGCCTGTCGCCGCTCTCCACGCCGAGTGCCACCCGCGCGGTGCTCGAGGCCCACGGCATCGGCACCAAGTATACCCTGGGCCAAAACTTCCTTGTGAACGACGACGTGCTGAAGAAGATCATCGTCCTGGCCGAGGTGGGCGAGGCCGACCGCATTTTGGAAGTGGGCCCCGGCATCGGCACGCTCACCATCGCGCTCCTGAAGCACGCCGCCAGCGTCGTCGCCATCGAGCGCGACCCCGACCTGCCCGCCGTCCTCGCCGACACCCTGCACCCCTGGCGCGACAAGTTCGCCCTCATCGAAAAAGACGCCCTCGACGTAACCGGGGATGACATTGTTGCGGCTATGGCCGGGATCGGCGCAGACACGGGGTGCCTTGACCGAGCGAGTTCCGCAGCGAACGAAACAGCCCAGTGGGCTGTTTCGCAGAGCGAGGACTGTCTGAGCGAATCAAGGTACCGCGTGGCTGTGCCTCAGGAGGAGCCTCAGCTGAGTCTTCCCAACAAGCTGGTCGCGAACCTCCCTTACGCCGTCGCCGCTACGGTCGTGCTCGACTATTTCGAAAACTTCCCCTTCCTGGACTCTGCCACCGTCATGGTGCAGAAGGAGGTGGCCGACCGCATGGCGGCCGCCGTGGGCACGAAGAACTACGGCGCTTACACCGTGAAGCTCGGCTTGCACGCCGAGCCGGCCGGCCGCTTTCCCGTGGGCCCGGGCAACTTTTTCCCGCCGCCCCGGGTCGATTCCGCCGTCATCCGCCTGAACCGTCGCGTGCCGCTCATGGCCGATGGGGCACCTGCCACGCCGGAGGTCATCGCTGCTGCGGCTCTCGTAGCCGACGCCGCCTTCGCCAACCGCCGCAAGACCATCGCCAACTCCTGCAAGACCTACTTCTCCGGCCGCGGCTCGCTCTTGCTGGGAGCCTCGGGTTCGTCGGCTGGGCTAAGGGCCGTGGATGGCGCCCTGTCTGGTGGTGTTGGGGGCGCCTTCGTCCTCGACGGAGCCGACATCGTCGACCACCTTCCCGCCATCTTCGATGCCGCCGCCATCGACCCCCGCCGCCGCGGCGAAACCCTGACCCAGCAGGAATTCCTCGCCCTCGGCGCTGCACTGCTGAAAGAGGCGACCGTCTGATCTCTTTCTGTGATATGATGCAAAAATCATATTGAAGGGAGGGGCTATGGACGATCTGGTTGCGGAGCTGCAGGATTTCCGCCACCTGCGCTGGGACGAGCGCACGACAACCTCGGGAACGAGCGGCACCTTCCCGAAGGCGCGGGCCGGCGAGGGGAGGGCGCGCCGCTACTACAAGCTCTCCTGCTACGACAGCTACCGGGGCATTTACGGCCATGAGTGTGTCAACGAGCTTCTGGCCGCCCGCGTGATGGAGCACCTGGGCATTCCCCATGCACGCTATCGGCTCATCCACGGGCTCGTGGTCATCGACGGCGAAGAGCGCGAGACGTGGCTCAACGAGTCGCCGAGCTTCCGCGCGCCCGACGAGCGCAAGATGGCCTTCGATTTATTCTACGACTTGAACCGGCGCCCCGGGGAGTCGCCGTTCGACCTTGCGCGGCGCTACGGTTGGGGCCCGCAGGTGGCGGCCCTCATCATTGCTGATTATCTCATCGCCAATCGGGATCGCCACGGCGCAAACATAGAGGTGATACGCAGCCCCGAAGGCTCGGTGCGCCTCGCGCCGCTGTTCGATAGCGGCTTGTCCTTCGTGTTCTCTTGCTACGGGGATGAGGAGCGCGTGCGCGCCTTCGACCCCTTAAGCGACGTGAACGCCAACAATTACCTGGGGACGCGCTCGTTGGAAGAGAACTTGCGCTTCGTGGGCGAGCTGGTGGAGACGCCCCTGCCAATGCCGCCTCTCGGCGAGGGGCGCATACGGGCCTTGACCGATGGCATCGGCCACGCGGTATCCGATGCCCATGTTGCGAAGATGCGCGAGATGCTTGCACGGCGCTGGGAGCATCTGCTCGCGGGGGGCACCGTCGTCGAGAGCCGGTCGGACGGCCTGTCGAGGGAGGGGTAGTCGTGTTCGCCTTCGACATCATCGACGGCCGCGCCCGCAATGCCGTTCCCTGCGGCCGTCTCTTCTACGACGCCGAACGCGACGAATGGGGCATCCAGATAGCGGAGGGCGCAGGCCCCGAAGAGGTGCCGTTCCTTTTCTCCTCGTTCGTCGAAAGGGGGGAGCGCGCGATAGGGCCTGCGTGGGCGCGTCGCTGGGTGGCCGAGCGCGTGGTGCCTCCGGGACGGCAGAACCTGGGAGAGGTCTTGAGGGCGAATGGCCTCCGGGAATACAGCGAGTTCGCCCTGCTCGCTATTGGGAAGGGGGCCTGTTCGCAGGATTATTTCGTGCTGCGCGGGCCGTTTCCCGTCGATGACGATGGCGAGATACTGGACGACCGGCGCCAGTTGCGCCAGTCCATCGGGTGCGCGGTGGCCGAGGCGCGCCGCGAGCAGGGTATGACGCAGAAACAGCTGGCCGAGAGGGCCCTGGTGGATCAGGCCGTCGTCAGCCGCGTGGAGCGAGGTCGCGCCAACATCACCTCCGATCTTCTGGCGGATGTGGCCTGCGCCTTGGGAATGTGTGTGGAAGTGACGCTGGCGCCGGCGGCGGTGTACAATGGCGAGCCTGACGAAGGACGATCGGGCCTCTAGGTCCTGGAAGTGAGCGGGCCGATAGGCCCTGGAAGCGAGGGTGCCATGGGAAAGACGGCGGGACGGGCAAGGTTCGCGCGCATCGGCATCGCGGTGGCGGTGCTCGTGGCGCTGGCGGGCGTCGGCGTGGCCCTGGCCATGACGGTGGGCGGCTTGGCCCCGGCCGGGGGCTCGAATGCCCTGGTGGTGGAAGAGCCCGCGAGCCGTCCCCAGGACACCTTGGAGGCAGAGCCGGCGGCCCCGGCCGATGCCGCCGCGGGAGAGGCCCCGTCCGAGGAGGCCGCGCCCCCCGCGCCCACCCCTTCCACGACCGGCGCGCTTAAAGTCGTCGGCGCCCAGCTCACCGATGCCTCCGGCGAGCCGGTGCAGCTGCGCGGCGTCTCCACCCACGGTCTGGCCTGGTACCCGCAGTACGTGAACCAGGAGTTTTTCACCGAGCTTGCCGACGTGTGGGGCGCCAACGTTGTGCGCCTGGCCACCTACTCGGCGGAAGAGGGCGGCTACGCCACGGAGACGGGCGACCGCGCGGCGCTGAACGACCTGGTGGTGCGCGGCGTCCAGTACGCCCAGGCCGCCGACTTGTACGCGGTGGTCGACTGGCACACCCTGTCGGATGCGAACCCCGCCACGAACCAGTGGGCCGCCGAGGAGTTCTTCCGTTCCGTGTCCGGCGCCCTGGGGGACGCGGACAACGTCATCTACGAGATCTGCAACGAGCCCAACGGCGGCACCACGTGGGCTGATATCAAGGCCTACGCTGAGGCGATCATCCCCATCATTCGCGCCAACGACCCGGACGCGGTCATCGTCGTGGGCACGCCCACCTGGTCCCAGGATCTCGCCGCCGCGGCGGCCGACCCGCTGCCCGACGCCAACGTCATGTACGCGCTGCACTTCTACGCCGCCACTCATGAAGATGACCTGCGCCGTGCGCTTTCCACGGCGGTGGCCGGCGGCCTGCCCGTGTTCGTGACCGAGTTCGGCATTTGCGAGGCAAGCGGTGCCGGCGAGATCGACTACGCTTCGGCGAACCTGTGGGTACGCCTCATGAACGAGCTGGACGTGAGTTACATCTGCTGGAACCTGTCGAATAAGGACGAGACGGCGGCCCTGTTCAAGCCCGGCTGCGCGAAGACCTCCGGCTTCACCCTGGACGACCTCACTGACGAGGGCCTATGGCTCGTCGACACCCTGAAGAGCCCCGGCTTTTCCCGCGAGGAGGTGGCGCTGGCCCGGGCCGAGGTGAAGGACAACAGCGCCGGAGCCCAGATGCTCGTCTCCGCCGACGACACCCTGCAGTGGACCTTCCAGGTGGCCGACCGTTGGGAGGAGGGCGGCCGCACCTTCTTCCGCTACGAGATGGCCGGCTCGAACTACAGCGCCGGCGTGAAGAGCTGGTCGGTCGTGGTGCCCTTCAACGGCGAGGTGACCTTGGAGGACGCGTGGAACTGCAAGGCTTCGGCCTCAGGCACGCGGCTCACTGTCGCCAACGGCGCCCACAACGGGAACGTTCCCGCCGGCGGTTTTGTGCGCGACGTAGGCTTCATCGTGAGCGGCCCGGCGGATCTGGCCGTGGTGGAGTACGAGTAGCGCGCGGCTTCCCCTCCGCTCGCCAGTTCGCCTTTTGACGGCGATGGGTGCGAGCATACAATAGTTGTCACGGCGTCACGCAGGCGATTCAAAGGAGGTTCGGTTGTGCGCACGGTAAGACTGGCGACGGAGGCAGACGCGGCAGGCATTCTGGCCGTGTACGCGCCCTACATTCGCGATACGGCGATCACGTTCGAAACCGAGACCCCCTCTTTGGACGCCTTCCGCTGTCGCATGGCCTCTATTATCGGCGACTATCCCTATCTGGTGGTGGAAGAGGACGGCTCCATCGTCGGGTTCGCCTACGCGCACCGGCTGGGGGAGCGCGCCGCCTATGCGTGGAACGCCGAACTGTCCATCTACTTCGCGCCGGGCTACACCTCCCGAGGGTGGGGCAGCGTGCTGTTCTGGGCGCTCATCGACCTTCTGGCCCTGCAGGGCGTGCGCAACGCCTACAGCCTCATCACGGTGCCCAACGAGGTGAGCCTGGCTCTGCACGAGAAGCTGGGTTTTACGCTCATGGGCGTTCAGAAGGAGGCCGGCTACAAGCTCGGCGCCTGGCACGATGTGGCGTGGCTGCGCATGGCCATCGGCGACTTCTCAGCGGCTCCCGAACCCCGCGTGCCGCTTTCCGCCATGGATCCCGATCAGGTGGCCGAGGTGCTCACCGCTGCTGAGGACGCGCTGGCGCGGTTGGGGTAGCGGCGCTGCGTGTCGGCGCGATTCGGCTGAGGCGGACGCAATGGCGACGCCGCAGCGGTCGGTGTGGGAAAGCGCCGGGAACCGATGACGGTTTTGGGACGGCTTTGCCGCGACCACGGTAGAGCCGATACCCGCTATACTGGCTTGCAAAAGACGAGGCGACCGAAGGCGGGGAACGTTCATGGATCAGAAGATGGAGCAGGCACGGGCTGTGCTGGCGAGCCGTTTCGGCTACGACGCGTTCCGTCCGGGGCAGGAGGCAGTGGTCTCGGCGCTCCTTTCCGGTCGCGATGTGCTGGCAGTCATGCCCACCGGTGCCGGCAAGTCGGTGTGCTACCAGGTGCCGGCCGTCGTCATGGAGGGCATGGCGCTCGTCGTGAGCCCGCTCGTGTCGCTCATGGCCGACCAGGTTCGGGCCGTGCAGGAAGCGGGCATCCGCGGGGCGTACCTGAATTCCACGCTGGCGCCCGGACAGCAGGCCGAGGTGCTGCGCCGGGCGGCCGAGGGCGCCTACGACCTCATGTACGTGGCTCCCGAGCGCCTGGCCGATCCGCGCTTCGCCGAGTTCGCCCGTACGGCGCGGCTCGCGCTGATCGCCGTGGACGAGGCCCACTGCGTGTCCCAATGGGGTCAGGACTTCCGCCCCTCGTACCTCTCCATCGGCCAGTTCATCGCTGAGCTGCCCGTCCGCCCTCCCGTGGCGGCGCTCACGGCCACGGCCACCGATCTGGTGCGCCGCGACATCGTGCGCCTTCTGGGCCTGCGCGACGCGGCCTGCACGGTCACGGGCTTCGACCGGCCCAACCTGCGTTTCGCGGTGGAGCGGCGCGAGCCCAAGCAGAAGCTGGCGTGCCTGGATGCCTTCATCGACGAGCGACGGGCCGAGTCGGGCATCGTCTACTGCGCCAAGCGGGCGACGGTGGAGGAGGTGTGCGACCACTTGCGCGAGCGCGGCATCGCGGCCACCCGCTACCACGCGGGGCTCACCGCCGAGGAGCGCGAGCGCAACCAGCGGGCCTTCGTGAACGATACGGCCCCGGTCATGGTGGCCACCAACGCCTTCGGCATGGGCATCGACAAGTCCAACGTCAGCTACGTGGTGCACTACAACATGCCCGGGTCGGTGGAGGCCTACTACCAGGAGGCCGGCCGCGCCGGGCGCGACGGAAGCCCGGCCGAATGCCTACTTCTGTGGTGCGACGGCGACATCGCCACGGGCCGTTTCTTCATCGAGCAGGAATCGACCCACGAGGGGCTCACGGCCGAGGAGGCCGAGGTGGTGCGCGCGAGCCGCCGCCGCATGCTGGAGTCCATGGTCGGCTACTGCTACACCACCGGTTGCCTGCGCGCGTACATTCTCCGCTACTTCGGGGAAGGTGGTCATGACGAGGCACTCCCGTCGCAGGGAGGGGCGACCGAGGTCGCCCCCTACGGTGGGGCGGGTGCCGGCGGCGCAAACCTGCTTGACGGTGCTGCCTGCGCCCCAGACTCCCGCGATGGCCATGCCGCCTGCGACCCCACCCTCCGTAGGGGTGGATCTTGGTCCGCCCTCCCGACCGAGGAAAATTCTGCAAGCTCGTCGGCGAAGCGGTGCTGCTCGAACTGCGACGGGGAATTCGAGGCCGTGGACGTCACCGCCGAGGCTCGCGCCATCATGCGCTGCGTGCAGGCTCTGCGCGGCCGCTTCGGCAAGACGACGGTGGTGGACGTGCTGCGCGGCGCCGACACCGAGAATCTGCGCCAGTGGGGCCTGGTGAACCTGCCGGTCTACGGCACCTCCGAGGCTCGGCGCGCCCTGCTCATGGAAGTGGTGGAGCTCTTGGCTGCCGACGGGTATCTCGCCATCACCGAGGGGAAGTTCCCGCTTGTGGGCTTCGGCCCCCGCTACCGTGAGGCCGCTGAGCCCGATTTTGCGCTGCGCATCAAGCAGACGCCGAAGGTGCGCAAGGGGAGCGCGGCCAAACCGCCGAAGGCTGCCCGTCCTGGCGCCGCCGATCTCACCGAGGCGGACGTCGAGCTCTTTGAGCGCCTGCGCGCCCTGCGCCTGCGCCTGGCCCAGGAGGCCGCCGTGCCGCCCTACGTCATCTTCCACGACGCCACCCTGGCCGCCATGGCCGCCGCCCGCCCCGTCACAGAAGAGGAGCTGCTGGCCCTCCCCGGCATCGGCGAGAAAAAACTCGCCACCTACGGCAAAGCCTTCCTGGAAGAGATCATGGCTGCGCCATCTGAATCAGCAGAGGCAGAGTAGGGTTCGAGCGGGCGGAGGTGGCCCGCGCGCAGGTTGCGCAGCGAACGGAACAGCCCAGTGGGCTGTTCCGCCGAGCGAGCCATTGCTTGAGCACGGGTCATCTCCGCCCGCTCGAACCCGGACAGCCCCTGCCCGTTACAACCTTGTTTCTAGGCGAATTGCGGGGCGAATTGCTCACATTTCGCGGTAGCATGGTCGCAACCGATTTCTGTCGTTAGGAGCACCATGACCAAGATTCAAATGACCACGCCGCTCGTGGAGATGGACGGCGACGAGATGACCCGCATCATCTGGCAGATGATCAAAGACGAGCTGATCTGTCCCTTCGTCGACTTGAAGACCGAGTACTACGACTTGGGCCTCGAGAACCGCAACGCCACCGACGATATGGTCACCTTCGAGTCCGCCGAGGCCACCAAGCGCTTGGGCGTGGCCGTGAAGTGCGCCACCATCACGCCGAACGCGGCGCGCGTGGAGGAGTACGACCTGAAGCAGATGTGGAAGAGCCCCAACGGCACCATCCGCGCGATGCTCGACGGCACGGTGTTCCGCACGCCCATTATCGTGAAGGGCATCGAGCCCTGCGTGCGCAACTGGGTGAAACCCATCACCATCGCCCGTCATGCCTATGGTGACGTGTACAAGAACGCCGAGATCCGCGTGCCCGGTCCCGGCAAGGTTGAGCTGGTGTACACGGGCGAGGACGGCACCGAGATCCGCGAGCTCGTGCACGAGTACGACGGCGCCGGCGTGGCTCAGGGCATGCACAACCTGGACGCCTCCATCGCGAGTTTCGCCATGAGCTGCTTCGAGTTCGCCCTGGACACCAAGCAGGACCTGTGGTTCGCCACCAAGGACACCATCTCCAAGAAGTACGACCACCGCTTCAAGGACATCTTCCAGGAGATCTACGACGATAAGTACGCGGCCCGCTTCGAGGAGGCCGGCATCGAGTACTTCTACACGCTCATCGACGACGCCGTGGCCCGGGTCATGAAGGCCGAGGGCGGCTTCATCTGGGCCTGCAAGAACTACGACGGCGACGTGATGAGCGACATGGTGTCGAGCGCCTTCGGGTCGCTGGCCATGATGACCTCGGTGCTCGTGAGCCCGGCGGGCGTCTACGAGTACGAGGCGGCTCACGGCACGGTGCAGCGTCACTACTACAAGCATTTGGAAGGCAAGGAGACCTCCACGAACTCCGTAGCCACCATCTTCGCCTGGTCCGGCGCCCTGCGCAAGCGCGGCGAATTGGACGAGCTGCCCGACCTCGTGGCTTTCGCCGACCGCTTGGAAGCGGCTACCCTGGCCACCATTGAGGCCGGCGAGATGACCGGCGACCTCGCCCGCATCACGACGCTGCCGAACCCCGTGACCCTTTCCACGGGCGAGTTCATCAGCGCCATCGCCAAGCGCCTCGCCGCCTAGGTAACTTCGGCTGCTCGCTGCAGATTTCGCGCCGCCTCATTCCCTTTCGGCCCGACCGCTTCCAGCCCGCGGTCGGGCCTTCTCGGTTCTTGAAAACTCGAGTTGCGGCCTCTTTGCAGCAAAATAGGATGCTCCATCGGACGCGCATACGCCCCGCCTGTCTTAAGATGGGAGGGCTTTTTATTAGAAGTTGCGAGCGCGGCGTCTGAGAGGCGCGGCGTTCGGATGGGCGCGGCGCCGAGGCGGGTGCGCTCTTGCAGGGAAGGGGAGCGTTTATGGCACGCATCGAACTGGAAATATACACCCCGGGCTATAAGCCCAACGGCCGCGAAGTCGCCGTCATTGAAACATCGCGTGGCACCGTTCGCGCGGAGCTATTCGGATGCGAGGCTCCCGTCACCGTGGGCAACTTCATCGAGCTGGCCGCGAAGGGCTTTTACGATAGTCTGAAGTTCCACGCGAAGAAGCCCGGATCGGTGGTGCTCGGCGGCTGTCCCACCACGCGCACCATGGGACCGGCCCAGGTGCTCGCCGCCGCTCAAGGGGCCATTCGCGGGATGCATCCGGGCACGGGGGACGCGCGCTACACCATCATCGACGAGTGGGAGGACAACCCGCGAAACGCCCATCGGCTCGGCAGCCTGTGCATGGCTCATAAGTCCGCGCCCAACTCCGGCAGCTGCCAGTTCTATTTCTCGCTGGACGAACAGCCCGAGTTCGACGATAAGTACACGGTGTTCGGCCAGGCGACGGAAGGGCTCGAGGTGATCGAGCAGCTGGCCATCGGCGACGCCATCAAGGGCATCGTCATCGAGGGAGCCGACGAGGAGGCTCTGGCCGAGGCCATCGCCCAGGACACGCCGCGCCCTCCCACGCCCCAGGAGGCCTTGGCCGCCATCGAGGCCGAGCGGGCCGAGCGCGCTGCTGCCAAGGCCGCAGTCGAGGCTGCGGAGGTCGCGGAGTAGCCACGGACAGCAGAAGCCCCCAAAATCCGTTGTCGCGCGGAATTCAGGGGGCTTCTGGTCAAAAAACTCGTAAGGTGGCAAATTATAGTGCCCTTTTCGGCGATTCTCCCTGTCGAGCAGGCCTTAAACGCTCGAAACTTCTCTCCAACTCGGGAGAAGTTCTCCCTGTGATCCTGATAGGCTGCCGCTTTACGCGTTTTTTGACCAGACGATTGCCGAATTCCGCGCGCCCTTAGCTCTCGTGGTTCTCCACCAAATCGATGAGCTCTTGCTGCTTGTGCACGTCCAGCTTGCGGTAGATGTTCTCGATATGGGTACGGGCTGTGCCTTGGGCGATGTGCAAATCGCGAGCGATGATGGCCAGCGTGCGTCCGTAGGCCAGAAGCACGATGACCTCGCTCTCGCGCGGAGTGAGCCCGAAGTCGCGGGCCACGGCGGCGCAGTGCCGCTCAATGCGATCCGCCGTGGAGGCACCTTCGGCTTGATTGCTCGACGCGGCACCGTCTCCTGCCTCCGATTCGCCGAGAACGCCGCTTTCGGTCGCGCGCGCTGCCCCGCGTTCCGCGTGCCCTTCGCGGCGGGAAAGCTGCGCCACAGTTCCCTCGGGCAGGACGAGGAACGCTACGATCACCAGGCACAGGATGGCGGCCATGGCCACGACGTTGGCTTGCACGTTTCCGCTGGACACCAGGGTGTCTAAGATGTGGCTCGCCGCATTGCCGAGCGCCATGCCGCAGAACATGAAAGCCACGCCCAGTCCGAAGATGTACAGGGCGTTCTCGTTGCGGCGCCGGGAGGCGTCGACGAACAGCACCCACGTGAGGATGTCGAAGAACTCGTAGCCCACGTTGATGATGAGCAGCGAAATGGCGGCGTGGCTGTCAAACAACAGGGCGATGGCCACATAACCCGCCACCATGATGGGGAGAGACAGACGGTAGATGAGGGTGGGGTTGAACCGCTCTCCCGCCTTCGCCACGATGGCGATGAAGGCCGCGCCTACCACGACGAGGGCGAAGATCGGACTGCCGCCGAGGAACGCCAAGGGATCCACGCCGCGGTTCATGGTGTCGAACATGCGGCAGAGCAGCGAGAACGTCATGATAGAGAACATGAGCTTGCCCACGCCGAGGGGTACGCGGCTGCCGGCCCTGAAGCCTGTCGGTTGCGCCCTCGCCGCCTCGGCAGGTTCCGCGACCGCGCTCTGAGGCGCGCTGTCCCGCGAGGAGTCGAGATCGCTCTTGCCGACCAGTTCGCGCCAGGGGTGCCCGGTGCGATCCGCATGGAAGACGAGCAGACCGAAGGACAGAAGCGGCACGACGATGAACCCCATGAAGCTCGTCTGGCTCGCCGAGAGCGCGGCCACGCTTGCCGTGACGATGGCGGCCGCCGGGGAGGCGAAGGCGGCGAACTGCACCGAGTGGTGCGAGAAGCGATCGCCCCAAAGCACCTGCAATGGCCCCGCGCCGATGCCGCCGACCACAAAGCCGCATGCCATGAGCAGCTCGCTGTTGGCTCGTATCGCCAAGGGGATAAGGATGCCGCTGGCCAGAAGCGCGAAGGGCGTTATTCGGAAGAGCAGCCGGCGCATGAGGGCGATCGTGTTTCCTCCCGCGCGGCAGACGAGGGCCACAACGGCCGCGCACAGCGCCCCGCTGGCGAGGTAGATCCAATGAGTCGGGGAGGCGGCGGGAAAGACGAGCGGCGCTCCCAGGCAGAAGACGATCCAGGCGCGGCACAGGCCGAATCCCAGCACGACGATGAGGAAATTCAGGAGGGCGGAATCCGTCACTGTGGCGCGTGCTGAACGTTCCGCGTCCGGGGCGTCGCCCTGTCCTGCGCCCCGGACGCCTCTCGACCCCTTCTCGGCCGCCGCGCCGTCGCCACTTGTTGCGGGCTCCGCTCCATCACCCTGTCCGAGGTGCGGAGCTTTTCTCTCTTCGGTTGCGTTTTCGATAGGTTCGCGCGCATGCGTGGTTGCTGACACGGGCTTCCCCTCCCCAGGCTGTGCCTCTGTGCGATGCCGATTATTCTAGCCGATTCGTCCACATAGAGCTTCAAATCATAGCCTATCAGGGGATTTGCGCCTATCGGATTGATAATCCTAGATGCGTTGATCTGGGAAAACGTCTTTGCTCTACGAAAGATTCTTTTCGAAAATCCGACGGATGCTCAGATGTGCGGGCGAGCGGTTCTGCGTAATCTTGGGTCTTGCAAACGCGGATGAGAGCCGCAAGGGGAGGGGCCCGCCAAGGGAGCGGGCGGCCTTCGAGAGTGTTTTCTGGAAGCTTCGCGAGTTCGCTGAAACGCGAAATCCCAGGGAGCGCGAAGCCTCTCGGGGGACCCTTGGGCGTCCGCACGACATGAGGAGGAAGGATCTTTCATGAAGAAAGACGAACAACTCGGCGTGTCCCGTCGCTCGTTTCTGAAGGGCGCGGGCCTGGCCGCAGCGGCCATGGCGGGCACGGCGGCGCTGGCCGGCTGCGCGAATGAAAGCGCGGGCGGCGCCGACACCCTCGCCAACACCGGCGACTGGCTGCCCCAGACCTGGGACTACGAGTGCGACCTGCTCGTCATCGGCTACGGCGGCGCGGGCATGTGGGCGTCGCTCATCGGCGCCGACGAGTGCGGCCAGCAGGTGCTCGTGCTGGAGAAGGCTCCCGAGCGCGGTGGCGGAAACAGCTCCATCAACAACGGCGAGTGGACCATTGTGGAGGAGTCCGAGAAGGAGCGCTTCAAGGACTACATCCGCGCCTTCACTAAGGGCAAGACCCCGGACGCCATGATCGAGGCCTGGGTCGAGGAGTGCGCCCGCAACACCGAGTACGCCGACAAGTACGGCATGACCTACGAGGTGGTGGAGCAGGCGCTGGCCGGTGCCATCCCCGAGTACTTCTTCCTGGACGACAACGCCTACGAGGGCTCCTGCAAGCTGTCCTCGGTCGACGGCTTCGGCATGCTGTCCTTCCACGAGCTGGATGCCCAGCGCGAGGCCTTGGGCGTGGAGGTACTGTTCGACTGCCATGACGAGCGTCTCATCCAGAATCCCCAGACCAAGGAGATCGTGGGCGCCTACACCATGATCGGCAACGAGGAGAAGACGGTGAAGGCCCGCAAGGCCGTCATCATGACGCTGGGCGGTTTCGAGTTCAACGAGGAGCTGAAGAACCAGTACCTCAAGTGCTCTCCCTTCAAGTTCGAGGGCTGGCGCTTCAACACCGGCGACGGTATCAAGATGGTCGAGGACGTGGGAGCGAAGCTGTGGCACATGGACATGGCCATCTCCATGTATGTTAGCGCTACCGCAAAATCAGCCGAACGCGCCACTCTATCC